>Ga0078894_10000146_pt1 | contig 43634 bp, 41 predicted proteins | sample LauGreSu1BDMLBSD_2_FD_67506 | JGI IMG/M metagenome (GOLD analysis project Ga0078894, IMG submission 67506) | Freshwater lake microbial communities from Lake Michigan, USA - Su13.BD.MLB.SD (version 4) (version 4) | ecosystem: Environmental > Aquatic > Freshwater > Lake | place: Lake Michigan...
AAATAATCTAACTAATCCAATTTGATTAAACATATTCCATTATTCACTTGCAAATTTTTTATTAATTTACCATTTTCTGTACTGTTTTCTACTACAACTTCATTTCGTTTTTTCTTTGTCGCGCGATGTTCATATCCAGTTACGCGTTCTTTTTCAATAGTATTCCAAGCTTCTTGTATTTTAGGAACAGCGGCTTCGAACCATTTATTATTTCGTTTCACCAAAATACAGGAATATTCATCTAAATACCAATAAATAACTGTAAATAATGCATGAGTTTCTTTTAATATTTCTTTCTGGGTTTTAATCCATTCATCAATAATTTCTTTTTCAATAGGCGTATCAATTGGCATATATACATATTTTGGTACATTACTTGTAAATGTTTTTGATATGAAATGCGCAATAACACCACGGAAAGGAGGTTCTTCCAAGTTTACGACCGTTTCTTCTTCAATTGGTAAATGGTCTTCATCGGGGTGTAAGTTTACGACGGTGTCTAAGTTTACGTCTGTTAAGTTTACGACGGTGTCTAAGTTTACGTCTGTTAAGTTTACGGCGGTGTCTAAATTTTCATCCGGTTCGATAAAATCCAATTCTAAATCCACATCAGTTACTGTATCTATTTTTTCAACAACAATATCAACACTTTCCTTGCGACGGCGAATATTATTATAAAACATCCACTCATTTTCATATTCTCTGAAACGAGTTTCCACAAAATCGCATTCATCCAAATCACATGTTTCTAATTGCAATTGCATTTGAATCCAATATTCTTCTTTTGGAATACCAGTAATTTCCCTATTTACAATATTTTTAATTTCTACCATACGTCCAAAACGGTCACTGGATGGGTCAACTACAATACCATCAGGTGATGCACCAATATATTTATATACAGGATGTTGAATACATCCAAATTCACCAATTTTTGTACTATTGAATAATTCATACATCATTATAGTTACGGGTTCATATTTAACACCCCAATGTAATGGAGATTCTGTATTTACATATCCGCCGCCACTTCTGTTATCAAATGGAAGACATTTTTCATATATTAAACTATTGTATTGCGATTCGCTTGCAAAAACCTTCCAAATATTGCTTGCAGTTATCATATTATGTCTATATTCATACCATTCATTAGTTCTTTGTTCCGGTTGATTCATATCATTCAACTTTTTTAATTTTTCTTCAATTATTGTAGTGTCTTTGGATTCACTCAAAATAGTAATAGGATATTGACGTGCAGGTACATCATAATTATCAAAGTAATCATTACATACATTTTCTACAAAATCACATATTTCTTCATATATTTCATCATCGTCATCACATATTCCTGCACTAGTCCACTGTTCAAATAGAATATCACTAACTTGATTAACAAGTTCATTATGAAAATTAGGGGATGACATTTTCAAAATTTCATCATTTAGATATTCATCAATCAACTCAGATATAGTAATCTGAGCATCATACATATCATCGGAATCAGGTTCAATAAAACTTAGCATTTTCGTTTATTGTGTTTTGTATATAAAATACAATTATATAAATATATTTATATAGTTTCAATTTTTCAAAATTATAACCACGCAGAAATAAAAAATTGATGACAAAATAATGATAAATATTTTCTATAATCAAAAAACAATGAATACATCTGAAAGTGTATATGACTTTTATAAATTAAAATCATGGATAGAACCCAAACGAATACTGTGGTGGAATCTGGTCACCAGAGAAAAAGCAATTCCTTTTGTAGAAAAACATATTGACTTATTAGACCATCATTGTTTGGAAAAATTATCCAGAAATCCGTTTGCAGTAGATATGTTGAATAACCATATCGATAAAATAAGGTGGAATGATTTCGTATATAATCCAAATGCTATGCATGTAATAGAAAAACATTTCGATATATGTATTAAATCATTGGACTCTTATGGTAGAATGAATTTATTGAGACATCCAAATTTCGTTCATATTATAGATATCCATAAAGACAAAATAATAGACGAATTATTAAATAGTAGTTGCATATGTGTTTTAGCAAGGTATACAAATCCGATTTATATTGATTTATTAGAAAAATTTATGAAAAAATATCCAGAAAAAATAACGACATATTTTTGGATGGATTTATGTGAAAATCCACTTGCTATTCATATTATAGAACAAAATTTACATAAATTAACTAATGCTGCATGGCAAGTTCTAGCGAAAAACCCCAAAGCAATACATATTATACAACCTAATCTGGTTAAATTAGATGATAATGGGTGGCGTTATTTATGTGAAAACCCAAACGCTATTCCTATATTAGAAGAACATCCCCACAAAATTAATTGGTATAGTTTATCATCTAATATAAATGGTATTTCTATATTAGAAAAAAATCAAAAACATATTGTATGTTATTCATTTTTCGATTATGAAAATATTTCAGTAAACTCCCCTATATTTGAAATCGATTATGATGCTATAACAAAACGATGTGCCATTTACAAAGAAGAACTCATGCAAGTTGCCCTTCATCCATCGCGAATAGAAAACTATTTAGCACAAGGAATATCAATAGACGAATTAGATAATTATATTTAGACAAATTCAAAATCCACTATTACTGGATAATGGTCTGAATTATATTTCCCACAATATTCTGCATATTCCTGGTAAATAAAGACGTTTTTTATTTTATCCATTAGATTTGGTGTTAATAATACATGGTCTATCATAGAAAATTCTGTTAAAGTAGATTTACAATCCCCATTACTATCATACCAATCACTATAACGATTCGATTGCGGTATTAATGTAGCCGCGTTTTGTAATGTGTATATATCCGTATTCAATCCTTTCAATATATCCAGAACATGGGATGTCGGTTTATTATTATTTCTATCCAGAGTGTTCTCATCAAAATCATTAAAATCTCCCAGCATAATAATTTCATAGTTCTTTTTAACATAAGAAATAATGACGTTTTGTAATACAGTTGCCTGGGCTTCTCTTTCAGCACATCTCAATGAATCCGTTGGAAATGCCAATAAATGTGCTCCGATGAACGCTATATTCATATTATTCCACATAAATTCGGTAATATAATGTTTGCTAACACCTGCGGTCCCCGGGGAACCAGTGTATCCACAGTTTGAATTCAATATAGGATAGTTCGCATGTTCTTCGGTTCTATATAAATTTACTTGGGGGGTTATTTTAGTGAGCATTCCAGCATTTTGACCAGTGGAAGTATCTTTTCCATTAATTAAATAGGGAGTATATTCTGTATTTTGTATTGCAGATATTAACATATTTAGTTCGTCACATCCTTCAATTTCACATATATTTATAATATCTGGTTCCATATCTTGAATTACTTTTGCTACATAAGATAAATGTTCGATAGCTTCGCTTTGATTTTTCCATGTACATCCTTGTCCTGGACAATCTGACGAAGCATAATAATCCACAAATAACCATTCAGTGTTATATTGCATAATACGTATATTATTTCTTGTTTCATTTTTTGGTATATTATTTTTTATAATTGGACAATCTTGCTCAGTTACGCAAATAAGTACATATGAGAGCAAACAATATATGACCAATTTATAATATGTATAAACATTCATAGCTTATATATATTATGTATAATATAATTTAGAGCAATGTGCGTGTGTTTTAATTTTAGTGTTAATATATAAAAATGCATAATATGTTAACTAAATTATATGTAATGGGATAATATTTTTCGATATTTAGAAAATCACTCTCAAAATTATCTAGTTGAATTGTTAAAGGAGTATATATTTTTATATTACAATATAATATACATATGCCAAGAAGTAGAAGTACATCGAGAAATTCACCAAATTCAATTACAAATATTTCATCGCCTATTACAACACCCGAAGAGTTCTTTAATATATCAAGTCCACCTAGTGGTATTCATCCAAATATAACAGTTAGAGACAGAACACTAATAAATCCTGGAACACCGGTTTATCTGTCACCATTCAATGAAAATATAATGACTCCTCCTCATGAAAATGTAACAGTAAGAGAGAGAAGACCAATAACCCCCGGTGCACCCCGAAGAAGACGTGCATTAACGATGGATGATGAAGATATTTATAATACATTGTTGAATTTAGAGAACGATACAAATGGTAGTTATTCTCTTTTAGATAGTCCGGTATTGATTGATGATAATGATAATTATATGTCACCATCCGAACGATATGGTATCAATGCAGCTGTACCAGATTCATATGATAGATATGAATCATATAACATAGAAGGACTTTCCAATAAAGAATTAGATACTCATAAAAGTAAAATAAAAATTGAAAAATCGCAAACAGTGTACGACGTCATTATGATGGAAGAAACAAATATACACGATTATATAAACGAACATGTTGATAATATCGTTTTTTTATATGAAAATACTTATTATCTATCTACAAAATCAAGATTGAGTGAAATTATAGATATGACAACAACTGACAATGCAATTGTATTTGATTGTAGAGGTATTGGTTATCAAAACGTAAATGCAGATTTTCCATATGTTCTAATCAATAAATTAGGTATTATTTTGAATGATTTTACAAATGTAATTTCATTAGAAAATGCAATAGCTGTAACGAAACCAACTTCCGGACAATATTTTATTATAAAAGGTACAGACGATGTTTTAATTTCTACTGTAACTGATAATGTATTGAATGGAAGATATCCAAATGCATTAGGCGCAAGTCATTGTCAAACTGGTAAAAGTGCAATTGTATTTGATATTCAAAAATTTAAACCAGAATATATATCAAAATCATCAAAGACTCGAAAAAGAAAATCCAAATCACCTATGTCAAAAACAAAATCTAAGTCAAAATCACCTGTTTCAAAAACAAAATCCAAATCACCTATGTCAAAAAAAAGCAAAATTTAATATATGTTTCATAATTACAAAACCATAACTGTATGTTTATTATTATTATTAAATATATAATAATAAAATGAAAATATTTACTCATGTAGAATGAGCGAATCCTCTTTGTTTTTCTCACTTATTCGTTTAGGTGTAAGAGATTTTAACGTAGATACGCGTTTTGCATCCATATTTTTCAAAGTAAAATTATGAGATTCACTATTGAAATGTAATGCAGGTATACTTATTAGTTCCTTCTTTTCTTTGTCATATACCACATCCTTCGTCTTTTGCAGCTTCTGTTTTTCTAAACAACCTATAAAAAATTGTTTCAATGATTTGATTTCTTTTACTGGTAATCCATTCTCTTTACCGTATTTTTCTGCAAAAGCATGTAGCTTTTGAATTTTAACGGTCTTATCCAATTTATTCCAAGGGTCCGATTTGTTTTTTTGTGTTTCGTTTTCCAAAATTTCATCAATAGCATTATAAGTAAGGTCATTGAAAGAAGATGTTTGTGGTATAATCGATTTATATTTTGCATTAGCTAATGTGTTATCTACTTTTGGTGAAGGTGGTAATACAGTTTCATTCTTTTCAGTAAACATATTTATTATGTAATGTCTTTATGTTATATTCTAAAATAATGTTTATTATGTTTTAAAATATATATTTATTTGTTCCTATCGCAAAAGAAATACCTAGTTATTTATAAATAAATGGAAGAAAAAATAGAAACAAAAAAGATAATTTTATTAGAGAACACGACAACAGAAAAATCCGAAAAAAAAGTAAATACTACAAAAGAGAAATCAAAACGGGTCATTGTAGAAACTTGGAATTTTACTGAAAATGACCTAGATTTTGAGAATATATACCAGGTTCTCAACATGATTCAAAAAAAAGAGTTTGAGAACAAAAATATATGTAAATGCATAATACAACAACTGAATCAAAAAATTAATGGTTATAAATCGCAAGATATTGCTAAAAAATTATTGGATTTAGAAAAAATAGTGGATTTAGACACTGTAATACAACTATTAATACAAAGTAATTTAGAATGTTTTTACTGTAAAAATAAAGTAAAGGTTCTCTATGAACATGTTAGAGAACCTTCGCAATGGACATTAGACCGTATAGATAATGATTATGGTCATAATAAAGGTAATTTAGAAATTGCTTGTTTATCTTGTAATGTTCGAAGACGAACGATGTACGCAGACCGATATGTTTTTACAAAACAATTGAAATTGATAAAAAAGCTGGATAATAGTTAAAATAATAATAATATTTATTAATTATATAGTAAATGAAAAAAAATGTTTTAAAATATATAATACCACTTATAATATGTATTTTAATACTATTAGTTATATATTATTATTTATCATTTAATTATGAAGCATTTGAGAACAAAGAATCTGTTATACCAAAAAACGTGTTTCTTACTTGGGAAACAAAAATCTTACCTCCTAAAATGAAAGAATCAGTGGAAACTCTGAAAAAAGAGAATCCGGAATTTACTTACTATTTGTATGATAAAAATGAACGTAGAGAATATATATCTAAAAATTTCGATAAAGAAGTTCTGAATGCATATGATGCACTTATACCTGGTGCATTTAAAGCGGATTTATGGAGATACTGTATATTATATAAAATGGGTGGTATATATTTAGATATAAAACTTTGTACTGTAAATGGTTTTAAATTAATAAAATTGACTAATAAAGAATATTTTATACGAGATATTGAACCCAGTGGCTCTGGTGTATTGAATGGATTATTGGTATGTATGCCAAATAATGAAAAAATGATGAAGTGTATCAACCAAATTGTTCTTAATGTAAAAAACAAATACTATGGAGAAAATCCTCTTGAACCGACTGGACCAATGTTACTAGTAAAACAATTCAGTGATAATGAATTAAAGAATTTTGAAAATTTATCTCTATCTGAATATAAATGTCCTACTAAAACTTGTATTAGTTTAAATAATAATCCGATATTTGCATATTACAAAGGATATCAAGAAGAAAAAAAGGAATTATTATCAAAAAATAATACAAAAGATTATAGTGAACTATGGGAAAATAGAGAAATATATGATGAACGAATTGTATTTTGAAACATTTACAGATATTGTAAATAAATCAAGTTAATGATATAATAGAAACAATACAATGAATATTGAGTTGTCTTAATAAAAATATTTTCACAAATAATAATATATAAAATATATATTATTATGAAATATTATTTAGAAATAATATCGATTGTTGTCATTATAATTTTTTTTATCATTTTTTATAAATATAATAATTGGTTTAAAATAACATATTTTACAAAAAAACCTGTTATACCTAGAATAATTATTCAAACATGGAAAGACAATAATATACCACCAAAATATTATGAAATGATAAATTCTATGAAATTTTTAAATCCAAATTATGAATATATGTTTTTCACAGATGATGATATTGAAGTATTTTTGAAAGAACATTATCCTGAATATTATGATACTTATATAAAATTACCAATAAAAATCCAAAAAATAGATTTTTTCAGATATATTGTGGTATATCATTACGGTGGATTTTATATGGATTTGGATATGAGTGGTATATCAAACTTTGATGATTTATTAAATTATAAATGTGTATTTCCAGTTGATGAAATAATTCAAAAAAATATGTGCATCGATAAAAGATATAAACCATTTTGTGATAAAAATCAATACTTTTTATTAGGACAATATGCATTTGCAGCTGAGCCAAAAAATAATTTTATTAAATTATTAATTGATAATATACATGATAATATAGATAAATATGTTAATATTGCTAATAATTCAGAATTATATGTATATAAAACAACTGGACCAGACTATGTAACAAATTTATACATGGATTATGATGATAAAAATGCTATTACAATTTTACATAATAATAAACGACAATATTTTGGAGATTATGCAAAACACAATTATTTCGGTTCATGGAAAAACCTAAAATAGATATTTTTAAAAACAAAAACATAAAAAAACCTTTATATTCATAATATACTTATGAATATAAATCAATTACCCATTCATCAAAAAATACAAGATAAATTGGATTATTTTTATAAAACCAATAAAATACCCAATATTATTATTCACGGTTCGTCGGGAACTGGTAAAAAAACCATCATCCATAATTTCCTTCATAAAATTTACCAAGGTGATAAACAAAAAATAAAAATGAATGTCATGTTTGTAAATTGTGCACATGGTAAAGGAATTAAATTTATTCGCGAAGAACTCAAATTCTTTGCAAAAACGAATATACAATCCAATACTGGCGTACCGTTCAAATCCATTGTTCTCTTCAATGCAGACTATTTAACAATTGACGCACAATCTGCGCTACGTAGATGCATTGAATTATTCAGTTTTACTACGCGTTTTTTTATTGTGGTAGAAAACAAACACCGGCTATTAAATCCTATATTATCCCGGTTTTGCGAAATATGTGTTCCAGAATATATTGACGAAAATGGAAACACTATTAATCTACATCAATATAATTTGAATAAAAAGTTTAATTTCACTGAATATGAAGATTCAAAAAAAGAATGGATGGATGAAAGTATGGAAAATACTATATGTATACAAGAAATCAAACATACTGATTTATTATATTTAGTAAATACATTATATGAAAATGGATATTCATGTATAGATTTAATTGATTGGTTAAAACGAACTACACATGATAATTGGAATGATTTACAAAAATCAAATATAATAATGCATTATCAAACTCGGAAATGCGAATTCCGTTGCGAAAAAATGTTACTATTTCATTTATTAGATATATTATTTTTTCGTAAAAATACTATTTAAAAAATAAACGTCTAATTTAAAAAATGGACGATTTTGTTTTATCCAATTTGCAAGAATCCAGAAATGAATGGTGTAGTCGTTTAGTTAGTATTTTTTCACCACTTATTATTGAAGGTGTCCGTTCTATATTTAATGAATCATGGAAAATGTGTGTAGAGAACAATGAGGTGGATAAATATTTAATGACCTTTCAAAATTTGCTTTCCCGTATTCCAAAATGGAACGCAATTATTGTAGAAGAAGAACGTCAGCGCATTATTGAACGAAGTGGATGTAATTATTTAGAGGATTTGATTACATGTGTTCATATTATACAATTAAAGGTATTAACATGTATTCGCGTTGGAAATAAACAAAAGAAAATAGATATTTCTATTCCAAATTTAGACAATTTCATTCACAAAGTATATATCAATGTTGCTCGTAAATTATATGTGAATGTGTATTTATTTGAAAAGAATATTAACCCACTTCAAGTACAAAAAAATAATCGTGAATTAGAGTTAATTGTTCAAGAATCAATTCTTACTGCTATACGTGAAAGTATTCCAACCGAAGCAATTATTCGCGCATATATGGAAGAAAGTGTAGAACAAGAAGAAGAAGTTATTATTGAAAAATTAGAAGACCCAGTTATTGAAACTCCTGTAAAAGAAAATTACCAAGAACCATTCACAGTAAAAGAATCTCCAACCGAAGAATTACCATCAGTTGTTCCTTCTATACAAAACATTGATAATGAACCAGTAATCACTCGGTTGTCATTCAATGACTATGATTCTATTATGGATACTGAAAATAAATTAGATACAATATCCGCACCAAAAACAATTGAACGCTTAGAAGAAATTAGTACGTCAAGAGCTATACAACGTAAGCTAGAAGAAGAGAGTGATAGTGATGATGATAATGACCGTATAACAATTGACACAGAGCCAATGGATTTAACTGGCTTTGAATTATTGGATAATGACAATACATTAAGTATGGATGATATTCCATCATTAGATTTTGAAGAATTACCATAAATGCGTAATAATGACTATAAAAATATTTAATAATTATTATATATTTTATGGAAAAAATACTGATTATTTCATTTTTAATTACTTTTATATTTTGTGTAATGAAATTTTTGGAAGCAAAATATTTAGACAAAGAGTGGAAACCACTGAAATTCTTTGTCAGAGATGCTATTGTTGTATTAATTAGTACAGCACTTGGTAGTTTTATATTTTTTAGAAATGATAATACAATTTCTGAATTATTTAACGTAGTTACAGAAACCAAAACTCTAAACAGTGCAAATACGCAGATATTTACCGATGCACCTGGGTTCTAAAATATATTTGTAATATATATATAATATGTCACAAATTGTACATGAACAAATACAATTATATAAAAATAAATTAGAAAAGAAACAGCGTAAACCGAGACAGACGAAGAAAAAAATGCCGGAAAAAACACCTGAAAAGTCTCCTGAAAATATTGTTGAAAACAAAGAACCGATGAATGAAGAACTTGTAAATTTAATGGAAAAATTAACAGTATTAATGAGTAAACGCGGCGACCAAATAAGAGCAAGAGTGTATAAACGAGCACAAGAAACCATTCTATCTTATCCTGAGCCAATCGTTAGTATTTCACAATTGAAAGGATTACCTGGTATTGGGTCAACTATCATGGAAAAACTAAATGAATATCAAAAAACTGGAACATTAGAACTGTTAGAACGTGAAAAGAATAAACCTGAGTATATGTTAAGTAATATATATGGTATTGGACCTATTAAGGCAAAAGAATTAGTAGAAAAATATGGAATTAAAAATATAGAAGAATTACGAGAACGTCAAGAAGAAGTTCTCAATGCTGTTCAAAAAGTAGGTCTTAAATATTATGAAGATATAGAACAACGTATTCCACGTTCAGAAATAGATGAATATAATAATATATTCTCTTCTATTTTCAATAAAGTGAAAGATGATGATTCTGCTTATGAAATTGTTGGCAGTTACCGTCGCAAACTTGAAAGCTCCGGAGATATAGACGTTATTATTACTTCTAAAAATCCATTAGTATTTGAAAAATTTATAGATATGCTAATTGACCAAAAAATAATTGTTAATGTTCTCTCTCGTGGTAAAACAAAATCATTAGTTGTAGCAAAAATACCATCCAGTAAGTTTCATCGTCGTGTTGATTTCTTGTATACAAAACACGAAGAATATCCATTTGCAGTATTATATTTTACAGGTAGTAAAGGATTCAACACTGTTATGCGTGGTCATGCTTTGAAATTGGGATATAGTTTAAATGAACATGGTATTTCAAAAATGGTGGATAAGAAAAAAACGGAACAACTGCAAATGTCGTTTGCAAATGAGAATGATATTTTTGATTTTTTAGGATTGGAATATAAACGACCAGAAGACAGAAAAGATGGAAGGGCAATTATTCCTAAATCAAAAGAAGAAAGAAGAGAACTTGGTTCTCAAAAAATAGTCGAAAATATTGATGATTCAACAACTATTTCTCCTAAATCAAAAGAAGAAATGGGAGAACTTGTTCAAATGGGAGAACTTGTTCAACCAAGAAAACCTGTTTCTCAAAAAATAGTCGAAAATATTGACGATTCAGCAACTATTTATTCTAAATCAAAAGAAGAAATGAAGGAACTTGTTCAACCAGAAAAAACAGAAAAACAAAAAACAAGAAAAAAGAGAGAACCTAAAACTAAAAAATCGCCTAAAAAGAGAGAACCAAAGGAACCAAAAACTAAGAAAACTAAAAAGGAAATTTTAAAAACTATTTCTCCTAAATTAATTGTAAAAGAAGAAATAGGAGAACCTGATTCTCAAAAAATAGTCGAAAATATGGACGTTTTAAAAACTATTTCTCCTAAATTAATTCAAAAAGAAGAAATGGAAGAAACAAAAAAACAAAAAACAAGAAAAAAGAGAGAACCTAAAACTAAAAAATCGCCTAAAAAGAGAGAACCAAAGGAACCAAAAACTAGAAAAAATAAAAAAGATAAAATTGAAAAAAAAGATAGTAGTAAAAATGAATTAAATATAAATCAAGATAATAAAGCAATGACCGTCGATACCATACCCAATACAGAAATTGAAAAAACAAAAAAAAATATTACCAATTTTAAAGACCAAGGTATAACTATTTTAGATTCGCTAAATGAAAAAGAATTATCAGAAATAATTGTTTTAGCAAGTGATAAATATTACAATTCAAATAATCCATTGATGACTGATAATGAATATGATATTGTCAAAGAATACACTGCAAAAAAATACCCTAAAAATGTTGAAGTTGATTTGATTGGTGCTCCTGTTAAAAAAAACAAGGTAACATTACCATATGAAATGCCTTCTATGGATAAAATAAAACCAGATTCAAATGCTCTTTCAAATTGGATGAACAAGTACAAAGGACCTTACGTATTATCATGTAAATTAGATGGAGTTAGTGGTATGTATTCAACCGAAGGACCTGAGCCAAAATTATATACCCGAGGTGATGGAAAAGTCGGTCAAGATATTAGTCATTTATTAAGTGTATTAAATTTACCAAAAGAACCAAATATGGTTGTTCGCGGTGAGTTCATTATTCCTAAACAAGTATTTGAAGAAAAATACAAATCCGTTTTTGCAAATCCGCGAAATTTAGTATCAGGAATTATAAATAGTAAAACTATTGATGAAAAATCAAAAGATTTACATTTTGTAGCATATGAAATTATTCAACCACAAATGCCCCCAAGTAAACAATTACAAAAATTAGTTGATTTGAAACATGAAGTGGTTATGAACAAACCAACCTCTTCTTTGTCCAACGAAATGCTTTCTGAAATACTCGTAGATTGGCGAACTAATTATATGTATGAAATTGATGGTGTCATTGTAACAGACGATAATGTATATCCTCGTATTTCTGGCAATCCCGAACATGCATTTGCATTTAAAATGGTTCTTTCAGACCAAATGGGAGAAGCAAAAGTGCTAGATGTTATATGGGCACCAAGTAAAAATGGATATTTAAAACCACGTGTCCGTATTGAACCAATTCGGTTAGGCGGTGTAACAATCGAATATGCAACTGGTTTCAATGGAAAATTCATAGAAGACAACAAATTAGGTATTGGTGCAATTGTACAAATGATTCGTAGTGGTGATGTAATACCATATATAAAAGCGGTCACTACGCCTGCTGAAAAAGCCAAGATGCCAAGTGTACCATATACATGGACATCTACCCATATTGATGTTGTATTAGAAGATATAAAAGGTGATATTACTGTATTAGAAAAAAATATTACTATGTTTTTCGTAGAATTGGAAGTGGATGGTTTATCTAGTGGAAACGTAAAACGTATTATGGAAGCCGGATATAATACAGTTGGTAAGATATTGAAAATGTCCAAAACCGATTTTGAAAAAGTAGAAGGATTCAAAACCAAAATGATTGAAAAGATATACAATGGAATTCATGAAAAGGTCGATAAAGCATCATTATTGGATATTATGGTGGCATCCAATACATTTGGAAGAGGATTATCTAGAAAAAAAATGCAACCAATGATAGACGCATATCCTGATTTATTAACATCAACCGATACACCAGAAGAAAAAATTGCAAAACTACAAACAATCAAAGGTATTGGTTTAGAAAATGCAAAGGGTTTGGTTAACAATATTCCTGTATTTATGGCATTTTTAGAAGAAACTGGATTAAAAGGAAAATTGAGTGAAACAAAACAACCAGAACAACCTAGTGTATTAGCTAATATAGTAGTAGATACAAGTGACCCATTGTATGGTAAAAAAATAGTGATGACAAAAGTACGTGATAAAGAAATCATTGAAAAAATGGAAAAAGTCGGCGCCACCCTGGAAGATTCTGTGAATAAAAATACATTTGCAGTAATCGTGAAATCAAAAGAAGATGAATCCAATAAAACAAAAAAAGCCAAAGAATTAGGAATACCGATTTATACACCAGAAGAATTCAAAATGCAATATATGAAATAAAAATATAATTTGTATTTTACAATATAAATTATAATAAAAATGCGCTAAATCATCTTATTTCGTATGCAACACATTTGATACTAATGCGCTTTTAATTTCTTTTGCAGTCTCTATACATCTTGCAGTATTTATTATAGGATCATATATAGTTTCTATGTGATAATGTTCTAATTTCTTTGCAAATCGTACATGCTTTGTCTTGTTCTTTTTCTTATTTTTATTTTTAGTATTTATTGTATTTTTTATAGTTTTATTTTTCATTTATAATATAAAACTATATTTTTCTATCCATTCCACATTTATACATAAGATGGTATTTTATCAATGTTGATAATGGTTTGATTTTCTACATCAGTAACCTCAAATTGTGATAATAGTGGATATTTGAATTGTTCTTCTGGAATATGTTTATGAACTGTACGGGCAATCATCTTATATAATTTAAAATTAGGATAACGTTCATCTCCATTTGTTTTATACAAAACATTTTTATTATTATCGTCCATACACCATCGCAAAATTGTTTTTTGAAAATCATCCATTTTTTTAATATTGTTCTCATCATCAATAACAAAATCGTAAATAGAACATCCCAATCTACATAAATCAAAACTCATATTCGGTTCCAGTCTAGGTTTATTTTCATTCATAAATGGCTCGCAGTTGTATTGTGTAGCTGCGTCGCCACCAGGTGCAAAACTATCACTGCATAACGATTTTCCTTGGTATTTATAAATACTTCTACCAAAATCAATAATTTTATATATTCTACCATATGTAGGAACTTTATAGAATTTGTTATTAAAACAATAATACAAGAATTCGATATCCGTATTAATGTACATAATATTGTTTGTATGTAAATCATTATGTGTGAAATTAAATGCTTTTTGATATGTTGCTAATGTAATTATAATTTGAAATATTGCACTTGCTGATTGTTTTTCGTCTAATATTTCTTTTTCAAAAAGGTCGTCAATTGTTCCGTCGCATTTTTCTAAACATATCATTTGTATTGGAAATTTAGAAATATATGCATATATTTCTTCTTCTGGTGAGTCATCTTCGTCGGTGCAAGTTGATTCAGAATCGTCTGAACTACATGTTGAGTAGTTAGCATCATCGTCATCGTCGTCATCATTTGTACTTGCTGCATCATCACTTGTATAGTTCAATTCACTTTTATCAGAATCAGAATACGACGACGATGAAGAACTTTGCGTATTTTTATTCGAATTATTTTTATAAACCAGTTCACTTGTATTTGTAACTTCTTTATTATCACCCTCATCTAAATTATATGCATCCAATGAAATTGCTGATAAATTATGATTGTCTTTGAATGATGTAATTGCTATTTTTTTTCTATTGCAGCGAGAACCAAAATTCATTTTTTCATCATTTTCATTTTCGGTAATTGAAAATAAAACACCTACATTTTCATTGAAGAATTTAGAGCCGTTTAAATATTCCAAATCATCTGTTACATTTGCCTTGAATTTTTCTTGAATACCTAAAAATGACCCGTAAAAATCAATTCCATGAACAAACCCATGATAATTCAATAGTTGACTACTTAAAAAACTGAAAAAACAATCGGTATATGCCATATTATTATGGTCAATCAATTTAGAAAAACATTCATTTTTATTATCAATAGATGGAAGCACATAATCTTTATCTAAATTTTGATATTTACCAATCATATAACGTATTGGGTCTAGTAGTGGCGAGAACTTAATAAATACTTTTTTTTCATAGATGGTATTTGTTTCTAAACATTCAACTTCTTGTAAATTTTTGAACTGATATTTAGAATTTAATGAAATACGATTATAATTTGTTTCATCCATTTTAAAATACAAATTATAGATTGGATTATAATTCTGAAATTTTGAAATTAAAAACGGTTTATACTCATTGTCCTGGTCTTGTTTATTGAGAACATATTGTTTTCCCAATATTTCTAAATCTACTTCTTTTCTTTTGCAATAATTTATTTGAAATAATTTCACTGGATTTCCTAAATCTGTCATAATAGTTTCTGTATATTTACTCATGAATATTAAAACAATAGTATTTAAACTTATTTTTACTAATAGGTAGGTCTTTATATCCTATTTTCACGTATATACGTTATGTTTTATACAATTAATTTATATCCATACATTAAATTATTTAGGAAAACAATGACGCTAGAATTAAAAAAATTTGATATGCGAACAATTACTTTCAAACCGGATGAAAATAAGGGTCCAGTCATTGTAATGATTGGTCGTCGTGATACTGGTAAATCTTATTTGGTAAGAGATTTATTATACCATCACCAAGATATACCAATAGGAACTGTAATTTCCGGAACAGAAGCTGGAAACGGATTTTATGCAAGTCATGTCCCCAAATTATTTATTCATGAGGAATATAATACAGTATTAATTGAGAACATATTACGTCGTCAAAAAACGGTATTAAAACAAGTAAACAAAGAAATTGAAACTTATAAAAAAACAACCATTGACCCACGTGCATTTGTAATTTTAGATGATTGTTTATATGACCAAACATGGACTCGTGATAAAATGATGCGTCTTCTTTTCATGAATGGACGTCACTGGAAAGTCATGCTTATTATCACCATGCAATATCCATTGGGTATTCCACCCAATTTGAGAACCAATATTGATTATGTATTTATTTTAAGAGAACCTTATATGACAAATCGTAAAAGAATATGGGAAAATTATGCATCTATGTTTCCAACATTGGAATCATTTAATGCAGTAATGGACCAAACAACAGAGAACTATGAATGTTTAGTGATAAATAACAATGCAAAATCGAATAAATTACAAGACCAAATATTTTGGTATAAAGCCGAAGGCCGACCTGATTTTAAGTTGGGTTCCAAAGAATTCTGGGAAATTTCCAAAAATATGGGGTCGGATGATGAAGATGAAGCATACGACCCAAGTAAATCGAAAAAGAAAAATAGTGGTCCTGCAATAAATGTCAAAAAATCGAAATGGTAAATAATAATTACGAAACTACATAAAATATAATTATGAATTCTATTAAAATGTCTGATGGCACATTCGTATCATTGATTACTTTATGTGCAATGATATTTGTAATTATAGTTGTTTCGAGTATATTATCAAAACTCACAAAAGGTACATTTTGTTGTTGTAAATACAAAATACAAAATATTGAGGAAACTCTTCCAGTTTAACAGTTTTTATCTATTTGATTTAACAAATAGATAAAATTACATATACACTTATTCATTATCCATTTCTACTTGGATACTATCTGCGCGTTGAGCATTTTCACTATCAGCTTCTTTTGTTTCTGCTTGTTTCAATTTGGATTCACGTAACATTTCATTACGAATATTGGTAGTTTCTACATCAGCAGCTTCACGTTCTTCAAAGTTAACTGTCTCGCGTACACCAATCAAATTGCCATCTTCATCCATTGTTTGAGTTAATACGTTTCCAGATTTCTCGGCTAATTTGATATTTTCTTCAATTGCCTTCTTTTTAGTATCTTTGATACGTTGTTCAAATTCCTGTTTTGCCTTGGTCTCGTTTTTCAATTTTTCATGGTGTAATTTGTTCAATTCTTCTTCCATAAATTCAACGCGACCGGTTTTGTAAGCATCTGGGTCCCACGGAATCCAAATTCCAACTGGTCCTACAAAAATATCGTGATTTGGGTCATATTCGCGAAGCTTTTTGCAATGCATTTCGGCTTCTTCTTGATTTGAAAATACGCCTCTAACTTTTAAACCACGAACAGATGTTTGGAAAGCATTTTCGCGTTGGAATTGGGTGGCTAAACGGTCTTCATTCTTATCCATGAAATTATTGAAATCGTCATCAATTGCAGATTCTTTTAACTTACTTTCTTCTTCTTTTGAAAATTCATTGAAATCATTCATAACGTCTTCTACATTCAAATTATATTTATAGGATAAGAAATGGATGAAATCAAAGAATTTAGTCATAGACTTGGTAAATTCCCATTGTTTCAAAAAATGCTCAAACATAAATAACTCTCTTTTTTTGAGTATCTTTTCAGGTGAAATAAAAGACATACATGCGAATTTTTGTCCAGCAATTGGTGTATCCTCATCACACAAATCAATGTATTTCGGATTTGGTTTCCCGTTTTCTAGATTTTTTCTTTCAAAGTTTGCCATAGTATTATTTTAGCAATAAATATGTTTAAGTATTTTTTTAATTAATATAATAAATTTCTAATATTTCTATTTTTTTTGTTAGTATTATTTATAATAGTCGAAATGACATTTGATTTAGCCGAATTAGTTAAGCGTATTATCAAGTACCTTATCGAAGGTCTAGCAGTTGCAGTAGTTGCAATGATTGTCCCTCGTAAAGCTCTTAATGTTGATGAAATCCTTATCATCGCATTAATTGCCGCTGCTTCATTCAGTATTTTAGATACATTTGTTCCATCCATGGGAACCTCCATGAGAGGAGGTGCAGGATTTGGTTTAGGCACAGGTTTAGTCGGTGGTATTAGACTAGCTTAAACATCGGGTTAAAATACAATTGTATTTTTGTAAATACAGTTTTATTTTACAATATTTTGGATAATATTGTTTTTATAAACAATACTATTTTTGTTACATTTTTTGCAATTTATTATATAATATATATATGTTGGCATGAATGTATTCAATGGATTTGCGTCGAGTATTGTTGTATCAAAAAATACAACCGTTGATACATTTTCATTCAATGATAATTTGTATGAAAATACTGGGTTATATGGACAAATAACATGGAATGATGCCGCATTTTACGAAGGATATTCTGGTTTTTTTATAACAAATACAATAGATGGGTCTCGTAATATAACAAATTTGGATTCATTGTCAAATGCTATATTGCCATTAGCACAAACTATCAATGCCAATTATACAACTGCGAATATAGATGATAACGGTCAAATATATCATTGCCAATGGACTGGATATTTTAAATCCGATTTTACTGGAACTTGGTCATTTTCATTAACAACTGTGAATTATAGTATGTTGTGGATAGGTGATAGTGCAATAAACAATGACGATTCAAATGTATTTCTAAGTGATACTGGTAATGATACACTCGCAACAACCGCAAATATTGATTTGGTAAGTGGAAAATATTATCCAATAAGAATACAATGGGGAAAACGTTCAGCTTATACTAATCCATATTATATATTATCAGTTACTAGAAATGCAACAACAATCACGAATTTAACGAGTTATTTATATTCTGCAAAAGCGAATGTATCTACACTTATTGGCATTCCGCAAGTTTTTATAAAAACAACAAAAGACACAAATGATAATCTCTATGCGCCAAAATTATTCGTACAATATTCAGAATCAGGCTATCATAATAATGTTGTAAATTTTGTACAAAATAATCCTGTGTATAATGGTACTATAAAAGGACCGTCTTATGTTGCAAATATTGGTACTATAAATGAAGCGGCTAGTACATTAGGTTTCACAATTCCTACTGGTAATGGAACTCATGACAATTTTTCAATGTTATATACTGGATATTTCAAAGCAGATTATACCGGTGATTTTTCATTCAATATTGTAGCAGACGATGAAACCTATTTATGGATAGGTAATTATGCAAATAGTGGTTATACTACATCAAATTATTTAATTAAAGGACAAGCGGATGGAATTACACGCACCGGGTCAATATATCTTGTTAATGGTACATATTATCCAATTAGACTATTATATGGACAATATACTGGTCCAGGTTCTCATACTTTGACATTTACAAGAAATGGCCAAACTATTACAAATTGGACTGGATATACATTTCATCCAATCACTCCTACAAATGGTAATCCAAAAATGTTTATAGAAGAAGTTATTTATATTGGTGGAGCAGATAGTCCACTTAATGCATATTTTACAGATTATTACGTAAATGTGCCATATGGTGTAAATCTGGATAAATATGCTGGTAGATATGATGTAACATCTAGTTCATATTTTAATAATTCTACTACTGGCGAAATTGCAAAACCATTCAATGTGTTCAAAGGTAACAATGCAATTGTAAATGGTAATGCATATACAACTTGGTGGGGAGCAGGTGCGAATAATACGGGATACGAATCAATAACTGAATATTCGTTGAGTTATACTCGTAATGTTTATGTAGGAGTTTATCAAGGCGGGGGAGCTAGTACAAATACATTTTCAACAACTTATTATACAACTGGAACTACAACTGCTACTGCATCTGGGGAATGGATACAAATTAGTCTCCCATATAATATGAAATTAACTGGTTATAATGCTCGTTCTCGTTTTACGGATTGTAGAGTTCCAGTTCAATATGTAATATTAGGTTCAAATGATGCCTCTACCTGGTATGCACTTGATGTTGTTGATATTGGTACATATGTCAGTTATGTTCCATTAAAAAAATATAATATAAATATTACTACGTACCCATATGCAAATAATTATTATAATTATTTCAGATATGTAATTAAAAAAGTAGATACATCTCCAACATCCACAATTGCGACTGACAGACAATATGCTCATGAAAATCAATGGAATTTAATAGGTATTAAACAGCCAATTACCCAAGATATTGTGTATATTGGAGGTTTATCTAGTCCTATCAAAACATATTTTACAGATTATATTATAAATGTACCTACAATAGATGGAAGTCTTAATAAATATGGAGGTAATTATGCAGCAACTGCTTCAAGTATTTATGGTTCAACCTGGATTCCTTCTAAATTATTCAATGACGCCTATACATTCAGTCCTGCAACAGTTGAATATTCTTCTTGGCATTCTGGTGGGAGTGGCGTTGCTTCGTTAAAACCTATGACAAATGCATCATTAAATTATACACAAAATCCATATAATGCTACCACGGGAATTTATATAGGAGGTGGAAATGCTTCTCTAACATATTCAACTACATATTATACTAGTGGCAGTACAACAGCTACTGCTGCCGGAGAATGGGTGCAAATTTTTGTTCCTTATAATATGAAATTAATTAGTTATAGTAATCTTTCAAGATATAAATATTCACGTCTGCCGGTTCAATATGTAATATTAGGTTCAACGGATGGTTCAACGTGGTATGCTCTTGATGTTGTTGATATTGGAACATGGGATTATTATATACCATTGAAAAAGTATAATATAAATACTACTACGTATCCATATGGAAACAATTATTATTGTTATTTTAGATATATTATCAAAAAACTAGATTTTAAACCCGGAAGTGGAGATAGAACAATCGCAAATGAAGGACAATGGAATTTAGTCGGTCTTAAAGAATCCCCTATCAATCCCGATTATTTATATATTGGTGGTAAATATAGTCCAATTACTTCATATTTTACTAATTATCTTGTAAATGTTCCAACTGGATTGGGAATAGATAAATATGCAGGTTCTTACGAAATAAATTCAAGTTCTTATTATAACAATAATGATGGTGCTGATTATAAAGTTTATAACATATTTAAAGGTAATACTTTGATGGATAGCACTTATTTATATAGAACTACATGGATTGCGGCGACTGATTTAGGATATGGATATAAACCAATAACCGGGGCAGCTTTAAATTATTCACAAACACCATATAATAACAGTAATGGAACTTATGTAGGAGGGGGTAATGGTTCAATTACATACTCAACCACATATTATACTACTGGAACCACTACTGCTACTGCTGCGGGTGAATGGGCTCAAATTAATGTTCCATATAGTATGAAATTAATTAGCTATAATGCTCGTTCAAGATACATAAATATGCGACTTCCTGTTCAATATGTAATATTAGGTTCAAATGATGGTACTACATGGTATGCTCTTGATGAAGTTGATATTGGAACATGGGATAATTATATACCAATGAAAAATTACGCAATAAATACTACTACATATCCATATGCAACTAATTATTATAGTTATTTTAGATATGTTATTAAAAAAATAGATTCAAATTTAAGTATAGCAAATTATGATAGAAAATATGTAAATGAGAACCAATGGAATTTGGTCGGCATTAAACAAACGTATGTGAATGCTGGAAAAACTATTTATATTGGCGCAAATAGTCCAACTGGATTTACATCTTATTTTACATCTGTAAATGTAACGGTTCCTTCTAATTTTGCATCACCTGAATATGTGGGGGTTTATACAATTACCGAATCAAGTACCTCTATAAATCCATCCAATACTTACAATTTATTTTTGAATGATTCTACGAATGATGGTCAATCTTATCTTAAAGGTTGGCACAGTGGATATACTGGAACTAATACAGCTTATATAAATGGTTCGGTGGTAACTTATTCACAACAACCATATGTTACTGCTACTGGTAATTATCAAGGCGGAAATACAACTACTTATAAATTTGGAACATCCTATTATAGAACAGACAATTCAATATATTATAGCGGAGGAAGTGCTTTCCTTGGCGAATGGGTTCAAATTAAACTACCATTTAGAATGAAATTGACAGGATATTCAAACAGAACACGATATTTAGACTATACTACTCTTGGTAGAAATCCAGATTATATTACAATATTTGGTTCCAATGATGGAGTAATATGGTATATTGTCATTACATCCAGCAATACAGTTCCTTTGAATGTAGTAAATGTAGATACAACATCATTCCCTGATGGAAAACATGGTTACTCTTATTTCCGTTGGGTAATAAATTCATTGAACAAAGGTGATGTTGCAAATGAAAATCAATGGAATCTAATCGGTGTAAGAACCACATAATCCACATACCAAAATATAATAAACAAATTTATTATATTTTTACAAAAAATTCCTTATATAGTCGTTCCTTACACAGTCGGAATAATCCTTATACAGTCGGAATAATCCTTATACAGTCGGGAAAAATTCCCAATCTAAATCATTACATACTTTTTTCCATATCATATCTTGTTCCAATTGTTTCTCCCTATCCTTCATCATCGGAATATACGGAAGATATTGCGTTTGGTCCAAGAGAACACACAATTGATAGAGTGTATATGTATAGTTGAAAAAGTTCGTTCTATTTGCAGGACAATGAACCGCCCATGGTTTTTGAATCTCAATAAAGAGAACACACAATGTTTCATGCAATTCTTCATTCATAATCGGTGGTTTTATTCCAAATTGCGAATTAATATATTGAATATGCTCAAAATATTTATTAAATCCCAATTTACGTAAAATATCGCGCATTTTGTCATAATTAATAAGTGTAATATCGGTAATGCGCTCTTTCTTAATACGGTTACGAATGGCTTCAATAACTTCATCCGGTATTTGCGTCGTCTCTTTTGCTTGAAATTGTGAAAGAATCTCTTTAAAATGATTCAATCGTATATATGCAGTATAGGATACCTCGTTGGGAGGCTCTTTATTTGTGGGCTTTGAACTATCCACAATGTATGTGATAAATTTACCACATTTTTGATTATTGCATATTAAAATTCCCTCTTCGTCTTGTGGAATCAGCTCACCGTGATGACATATTTCACATACGTCAGATGGAACCACAAAATCATGTATATTCAATATTTCATTATTCACGTTTTTCCAATAATTTTGATAACTCTTTTTAGATTGACTATATTTATCACTGTTTACATTGGACGATTGTTCTGTCTTTGCGTGAATTTTAAAAAAAGAATTGAGAACATTCACATTTTGATTATTATCCCCACATGATACTTTTTTCTTCTCTTCAAAGTATTCAAAAATATGTTTTGAATTGTCTAATAAATATTGTTTTTTCTTGGATTTCAAGACTGCAATTTCTTTATTAATTGCGTCTATTTTATCACGAATATCCATATACACATCAATTTTATTTGTATTCAAACTTCGCAATTTTTGTTTTAAATCCTTCTTTTCAATAATTAAATTTGGTATAATGTGCGTTTCGATTTCATAAAAATAATTCAACATTTCGGTATGTTTTTCATCAATAGTAGTATTCGCAGGTATTTTTTTTAATGTTTGTTTTTTTTGATTCATTATATAAATATCTGTCCTGTTTTTATGTATTTATTTGCTCAATTGTTTTACGAATTATTCAAATATGTTCCCATTGAATTACAACTATAACTTTGTAATGTAGAGTTGTACATTGGTTATGCAGTGCATATTAATATATTTAGTATAAAATATACAACTATAAAAACATGAACATTGTAAATTATTTACTATATATATTTTTCAAAGAAGAAGCAGTTAATACGGTAATTTTATGCATATTAAGTTTAATGATTACATTCATTCAAACAAATGCTATTTCTTATATTACTGCAAATATAATTGAGTCTGTTGAACAAAATTCAAAAAAAATAACTATGCAATTTTTTAATTATTTTGTATTACTTTCTATGCTATTTTTTGTCATTTATTACATCTATAAATATTATCAAAACAATCTTATTACAAAATTAATTCAATGGGTAAAATATGAATTATTTAAGATTATTTTAAAATCAAATAATGAAAATATGCAGAATGTGAATTTTATAGAATTTATTACACCAATTACTCGTATATCAATATCATTTTATGCGTTATTTTTTGATATAATTACAGTAATCATACCTACATTTGCATTTCTATTAATTATTTCATTTTATTTTTTATATGAAAATTCGATATTTGGTATATCTTTTTTATTTGCAAACTTAATATTGATTTATTATATTTATGCTAACTGGGATGATTTGAAAAAAATAAAAAATGACCATGAAATAGTTATAAACAAAAATGAACAATATATAATTGATATTCTCAACAATATTGATAAAGTCCTTTATCGCGGTGAAACTATAAACGAAATAAATAATTTTACAATATTAACAAATAAAGCAATCACTAAAAGTATTAATTTTCTAGATGTTATTACATATCATACTAGTATATTAACGTTATTTATATACATTATCATATTTGCATCCTTGTTTTATTTGATAAAATTACGATATACTAATAAAATAAAAACAACTATATTTATTACTTTTATGGCGATGTTATTATTATATAGAGACCGTATCATTAGTACGATTAATAACTTACCCGATTGGTTAGAATTTATTGGAAGAATTGATTATATTACAGAAGATTTTAATAATATGTTAGGTGATAATTTTGATATCAATACATTTATGAATAAAACGTATGAATCTCATAATTTAAAATTCAATAATATCACATTTGATAATGTTACGTTCTATTATGAATCAAGAAAAAGTACACCTGTATTTACAAACACTTCTTTCAATATTGATACTGACCAAAAAATTATTGGTATAACTGGATTGAGTGGAAAAGGTAAATCATCATTTGCTAAACTATTATTGCGATTATATGAACCAGTAAGTGGAAAAATATACATTGATAATGTAGATATTTCTACAATTGACCCAGATTATATACGTAAAAACATTATATATGTTAGTCAGAATACAAAGCTATTTAATAAAAAAATTATGGATAATATTATGTATGGATGCAATGACCCTGTAAAATGTGAAATATTTTTTAAAGAAATAATGAAATATCCAAAAATACAAGGATTGTATAAAAATGTAGATATTTATAATACACGCGCAGGTTCTCTTGGTGAAAACTTATCCGGGGGTCAGCGCCAAGTTATTAATATTATAAATGGTTTAATAAATGTATCTAAAATAGTAATATTAGATGAACCTACCAATGCATTGGATATAGAATTAAAAAATGAAATTATTAGTCTTATAGATACTTTCCGTAAACATAAAAAATGTATTATTATCATATCTCATGATAAAGATACATTCAAATTATTTGATGAAACAATACGTATAAATGATTAAGACTTATAATCTGGGTAATATTCTTTAACCCATTCATAAATATAATAAGAACATCCACCACCACCACGTTCAGTATTGAGTTTATTTGCTATTTTGTATAAATTTTTATTTACTGGATAGTATTCAATTTTTTTTTTATATTTTTTTTCTAATTTTGACATTAGGTCTGAGTATTGTTCCCAACCAGGTTCGTAATTTTTACTACCTATAATACCAGCTGTTTTATTTGTTTTTCCTCCCCAATCTGATACCATTATCTTTTTTTGTTGAACATCAACCAAAAATGCATGTCGATATGGAGGCACTGGTATACTTACAATTTGAGGACCATCTTCGATTTCTTCGTTTATAAATTTTTGCAGGTCTTTATCCGATGCTGGTGCGATACTTTTAGATGTATATGAACCCGTCTCTTTACCAAGAGTTTTTGTTATAATACGTGGTAATTTAACGCGTTCAGTTGTATGTTCTACTTGTATAGTTTTCATATTTTTACTTGTTTTATTCATTTTAGTTTTGACACTTTTATTCGTTTTGGTATTGATACTTTTATCCGTTTTCAAATCTTGTAATTTCAATTTTCTACTACTCATTATATAATACAATATTATTTTTTTCTAAATTCAATATTTGTATAAAATATATAAAATGTGCATAAAATTGAAAAACTTTATTAACTTTTTGAATAACGTAACCAACAAACGATGAGTCAAGATATGTTATCAATTGGATTAAATGCCAGCTTAAATGCTTATTTTACACATGGACCAAGAAGTTCAAAGCGAACTGATATATTGAATGATTTTATTGAAAACATTGTCAAACAAGAAATTAAATCAAAATATGGAGAGGAAAATATGAATCACTATACAATTAAACAGGAATATGCATTAAAATCTACAACCAAATCTGGAAAAAAAAATTGCGATGTAGTCGTATTAAAAGATGATGCTCCTCATATCATATTCCCTATTAAATTCTGTATGACAAATTATTCTCAAAATTGTTATAATTATTGGGAGAACTTGACAGGAGAAGTATCCCATTTGAAATGGGCGAACCCCGATGTACATATAGTCCCTGTTAACATTTTGATGAATAAAATACCATATTTGAAAAAAGACAATACAATTAAACACTGGGAACTAGTTACTTATGATAATAGTTTCAAAATTTATGAAAATTTAGTAAAACACAAACTTGTACATAATAATTACAATGTTATTTTGGAAGTCAATCATAATTGCGGCGTGGGCGAAAAATTTGACAAAGTTCCTGAAATAGTAAATATTGTAGAGAACGTACCATTCAACGAAATATTGTTAGAAATTATTTGAACATCCAAACGCGAAAAATTAAAAAAACAAAAACAAAAACAAATAAAAATATGAACTTTACATGGTTCATATTTTTTCAGTAAGATTGAGTTGATATTTATAAGCACAATTCATACAATAGTGTGGTTGATAAATTAATCCACCCATTATTTTTTTTGCTGCTATTTTTGAACAAATAATCGGTATTATTTTTAATACACTCTATTATTCTGGGTATATCATTTGTATCTATGGGTTCAATACATAAACATCCAGAATGTAATTTTGGTTCTTCAATCGTATATTTCAAATCATTCGGATTGATAAGAGTAGGTATATAAATAACCTTTTCTTTTTTGGATATTTTAATGGATTGACTACGACCATATGCATACCAAGTTACATATGTTTTATTTCCACGGTCTCTTTCTGCAAGTATATTTTTTTTATCTACTAAATAATTGTATGTTCTCGGGTTTTCGGTTTTAAACGCAGTTTCATCAATAATCGTGGCATCATCGTTATATGGATATATGCAATATTTATGAGAAGTAGAAGTTTTCAATAATTTCCAGCAAGGTTCATCATATAATTTGGTATCATGTATATACACAGCATCGCGAAGAGTAGCAATACCGTTGTATATTCTACATATTTGTTTAAGAGTCATTTTCTCAGATGAATCATTATAATGTATCAAAGACAATTTATTCGATGGATTATGGATGGTATTATAATCAATGACATCTCCATTATATATCAATGATGGTTTATCATTTTTTGTAAAAACAGTGATGCAACAATAGACAGCAGCATTGTCAAACACATGTTTATCTTGAAAATCGATGATTTCTTGAATCCATTTTTTTTCCAATAAGTATTTTCGGAATTTCAATGCAGATTTATTATGTAAATAACTATTCGGTGTAATTGCGACCATCACCCCATCGTCTTTCAATAATTCTAAACATTTGAACAAAAACGCATAATATATATCTATATTTCCATCGCACAAAATAGGCCATTTTTCTTTGATAAACGAAACATAATGACCAGGTAAATCCTGGATTTTTATATAAGGTGGATTTAAAATAATATTGTCATATTTTTCGGCTGTTTCATATTTTAGAAAATCGACCAAATGTTTGTTTATTTTGGGATGAGTCGGACACTGGTCCAAATATTCTTTTTTAATATCAAATATGTCAATTGTATCATAGTTATCAATAACAATAGAATTTAATAAATTGCCAATACCGACAGATGGTTCCAATAATGTGCCATTTTTATGTAATTTTTCGGCCATCTGTTTAGATACTGCATCAGGAGTAAATATATCGCATTTTGTAAATGTTTCTAAAAATTCATTCATCTTATAATATTATAATATTACCCTTATATTATTTCAATCAATTTTATAATGGTTAACCTACAAAAAATTGAATCCGTTTTTACTATTATAATGGTATTTACAAATTTAAATACTATAAAATGGCAACACTATTCGAATTCATATTTTGCATGATTTTTGCAATTAGTATACGCAGATTTATACATGATGTTAAACCACGTGTAAATAAAAATAAAGAAAAACCAGCAATCACTGAATATAATCACCTACTGTATGAATATAATATGTTAAAACAACAATACAGCAACAAATGTAATAATTTTATCTATACAAATGAAATAATGAAATGTGAAAACTTCATATATCAAGGACAAATTATGTATGGTTACAAACATGGGTGTGGTAAAATGATATATTATAATGGATATTCATATGAAGGATTTTGGGAAAATAATACAGCAAATGGATTTGGTATGTATATAGATGATAATGACAATGTATTAATATCTGGAAATAAAATAAATAATAAATATGATGGATTAGTGAAATTTCATCTAGATTTTGTATCTAATGCAAATGTAACAAAATTCGAATGTTTATATACAGATGGAGTACGCAAAAATTGTTATGTAGAATATAATAATAACATAACGTATATTGTACCTGAAATTGTTTTGGAAAAAATGGATATATTGAAAAATACTATTTTATAAAATACAAATAAATCGTAAAACTATGAATTTCGCTATATATATAGATAATATAGTGAAATAATGTCAGATACATCCATTTTATTGGAAACTCCTGATAATATAAAAATGAATAAAAAACAATATCAAAAATTTATATTTATAAACAATGCATTAGAAGATGGATGGTCTATTAAGAAGATAAATGAAAAATATATATTTACAAAAAAACATGAAAATAGAAGAGAAATATTACAGGAAGACTATTTAGAAAATTTTATTATTTCGAATTTCAAGACCTGATATCTATTTTTTATATTTTTTGATTAATATATACACATATATGGTAAGCAAAAAATGTGTCATATAAAATTAAAAATAGAATTGTGAATTAAAATATACAATTCTATTTATTTAGCAATAAATTCTGAAATTATTTTCTTGGAATAGTATATAACCTAAAAAAATGGGTGGAGCACTAATGCAACTAGTCGCCTACGGCGCACAAGACGTCTTCCTTACCGGAACCCCAGAAATTACCTTCTGGAAAGTATCATACCGCAGACATACCAACTTTGCCATGGAAAGTATTGAACAAACTTTCTCTGGACAAGCTGATTTTGGTCGCAGAGTTACTTGCACCATTTCAAGAAATGGTGATTTAGCTTACAGAACCTACCTTCAAGTCACCCTTCCAGAAATCAACCAATCCCAAAAGACCGCCGGAACTGATGGTGTCTATGCTCGTTGGTTAGATTTCATTGGTGAACAACTTGTCTCCCAAGTTGAAGTTGAAATTGGAGGTCAAAGAATTGACCGTCAATACGGTGACTGGATGCACATCTGGAACCAACTTACCCTTTCATCTGAACAACAACGTGGATACTTCAAGATGATTGGACACACCACTCAACTTGCCTACATCTGCGACCCTGATTTCGCCGCTGTATCCGGAGCTTGCTCATCAAGTGGAGGACCAAACCAAGTTTGTGCCCCAAGAAACGCTCTTCCAGAAACCACCCTTTACATTCCTCTTCTTTTCTGGTTTTGCAGAAACCCTGGACTTGCTCTTCCACTTATTGCTCTTCAATACCACGAAGTCAAAATCAACATTGATTTCAGACCAATTGGAGAATGCTTATGGGCTGTTAAATCATTAACTTCCACCAACGGAACTACCCAATCAGTCACTGCTGCTTACCAACAATCCCTTGTTGCTGCTTCCCTTTATGTTGACTATATCTTCCTTGATACTGATGAACGCAGAAAGATGGCACAAAACCCACACGAATACCTTATTGAACAACTTCAATTCACTGGTGATGAATCCGTCGGATCCTCATCCAACAAAATCAAGCTTAACTTCAACCATCCTTGCAAGGAATTAGTCTGGGTTGTCCAACCTGATGCTAACGTTGATTACTGCTCATCCCTTGAATCAGGCTCCGTCCTATACAAGACCCTTGGTGCCCAACCATTCAACTACACTGATGCCATTGATGCCCTTCCTAACGCCATCCATGCTTTCGGTGGACCAGCTGAAACCCAAGGATCTAACTCATTCATTGCCACCAGTGGATTATTCCAAATGCCTGGTGCTATCAATGTCAACATGAATGCAAACACCCAATCAACCACTGCTGATTGGTCTACCGGTGCAACTGATTACCAAGCATTCGTTGACCAAGTCAATGCTACCCCTACTTTGACTGGCTCTGCCTTATCTGATGCTGGAACCTTCGTTCTTGCTGAAACCGCCCTTGACATGCACTGTTGGGGTGAAAATCCAGTCGTCACTGCTAAGCTTCAACTTAACGGTCAAGACAGATTCTCTGAACGCGAAGGATCATACTTCGACATTGTTCAACCATTCCAACACCACACCCGTGCACCTGACACTGGTATCAACGTATATTCCTTTGCATTGAGACCTGAGGAACATCAACCCTCAGGCACTTGCAACTTTTCCAGAATTGATAACGCTGTTCTTCAACTTGTCCTTTCATCTGCTGCTGTCGGTGGTACCGCCACTGCCAAAGTCAGAGTATATGCTCTTTCATACAACGTATTGAGAGTCATGTCCGGTATGGCAGGCGTAGCATACAGTAACTAATTTAATTAGAATAAATATAATTAGAATAACGTAATATAAAGAATATATGTTATAGTTAAATATAACATATATAATGTTAGACACACCCCAATATCAAGTGATTTATTCGTATAACTATGGCTTTAATTGTGCTGTTTTATCATACAATGATAAAAATATATATGTAGATTGTGATGACCTAATGAAAATATTGAATTTCAAAAAAAATTTTATATTAAATAATGACGAAGATGATTATCCAAGTTTCGGTGAAAATTATAAAAAATATTTTTTAATAGAATTTTTATATAAATTTGATATGGATAGTGTCACTTATATATTTCGTAATAACAACAAACATGATTTAAGAAAATGTAATATTGAAATATATCATAAATATCATCGTGAAGTTGCAAAGTCATATAAAATAATTAAATATATACCGGGTCATATTAAAAATCGTGGTAATTCGGCAAATCAAATGAAAAATCCTATTTGGATTGTAGAAAAAAACGAAAAAAAAATTATATTAATGTATTGCGAAAAAGATACAATTGTACAATTATGTGAAAAATCATACAAAGAAATTTTGGATTTTGAAAAACAAATAGAAGAAAAACTTACATTCTTTTTACAAAAAAACGGATACGTTGCCACTCATTTACCAAAATGTAATGGCGATTTATTATATATTCATCAAATTATAACTGGATGTTATGGAAACGGAAAAGGAACATCCGATATTAGCGTTGACCATATTGATAGAAATCCATTAAATAATATGTATGACAATTTACGTATAGCAACGCGAGAAATGCAAGAACAAAATTCAAATGGTATTATGCCTGGGACTAAAAAAGAACGTCAAAAAAATGCACGACCATTACCAGAATGTATTGAGCAATCTATGTTGCGAAAATATGTTGTATATTATCACAATATATATAATAAAGAAAAGAATTCAAGTAGAGAATTTTTTCGTGTAGAAGGTCATCCAAAATTGGAAAAAATTTGGGAAACAACAAAGTCAGAAAAGGTTTCTATAAGAGAAAAACTTCAACAAGCGAATAAAATAGTAGATGATTTGGAAAATGATATATATCCAGAAAAAATGCAACGAAATTTACCGAAATATATATCCATTGTTGTTTTTAGAAACAAGGAACAATTATGTTATGATAAACGAGGTGGAGAAACTCGAAAAAATTTAAAAATGGTATTACCTGCCGAATACGATATAGACGAACAACTCAAAATTTTCAATGAAAAAATAAAAGAAAAATACGAAGGCGAAAGTATAATTGAATAAACTTGTTTTGCCAGTTGGCAGAGCAAAATAAAAAATATTGTTTTTTGATATTGAAAACAAAAAAGAAACAACGAGCATTAATAAAAATGAAATTTATCAGTAAATTATAAAGAAATATGATAATATTTATGGTAGTAACTATAAACTTGCTTCTCCGAACGGAGAAGCAAAATAAGAAAAAATATCGTTTTTTGTTATTGAAAACAAAAACACAATATTTATATAATTACACAAAAAATTATATAAATAAAACCGGAATATTATTCCAATGGCATACATAGCAAATACAAATACTCAAAATGAATTATTAATGAAAAACCTAATGGATTTTTACAACAATCGCGATAATTTGAATAAAATGATGTGTATTATCAACGGCGAATCCAAAATTTCACTAAGAATCGTCGATTGGTTCGTAACCAATTTTGCAAAAAAATACTACACTGTCTATGATTTAGAGAATAAAAATGCTGAAACAACATCTAGATTCAAGGTATATAATGATTACAAATTGAAATTAAAAGCATATTCTAAACGTAGATTTGACCCATTTTGTAGATGGGAACGAATTACTATACCATATGATGATGAAAAATACATGGAAACTACCATCGGACAACTCAATTTTTTCAAATGGTCCATTGAAAATAAAATCATTGATTACATTAAAGATAATTACACTGTTATTGAGAACGACATGAATTCACGAAATAGTACTTCTAAAAACAAAAAATCATTGGATTCACAAGATGACAATTCAAAAACACGTAAAAAGCGCGAAGAATTATCAGTATCTGCCTGTAAATGCATTAAAAAAGAGACCGTAAAAATTGTGGTAAAATTCAATTAGTATTATAATATTTTACTGCATCGGGTGTTTCTAAATGAACCGTGGGCAGCGCTTCCCATTCAGAAAAAGGAATCGCTTTGGATGTCGATTTTTCCAAAGAAAGCAAATGTTTTAGAGCAATCATTCTTCTTTCTAATGGATATATGGAAGGCGATATTTTGCGCGATATTTGTTTCCAACGCCATTCAAATTGCAACGCGGCTTGCCAATTTGGAAATCCGGATACATGACATGCGCGAATCCATTCTTCGCCTTTATTCACTTTCATACCAGTAGCATGAGCACCACCAGCAATTTCTTTATTATGTTGTCGTAATCGTCTATCCAGGTCAACAGTGGCACCGACATAGGTGTTTTTATTTGTAGATTCTAGTAAATATACATAAGACATCTTAATGAATTATAAATACATATTTTTATATGTATTTATGAAAATAAACGATTTAAAAGTATAGAAAATAAATATAAAAATGGAATCAAGAGAATCTAAATATGCGATGGCCATTATTAAAATACCGATTGAAATACAATATAATGGAATAACTATAACACATGACGATAAAATGGAAATGAGTTTTCAAGAAATAGATAAATTGCCAGAAAATATACAAAAAACGCCATCCGGATTATTTAATAATTTATTTTCAAATTTCAATAAATCAGAGGACCCAATTAAACCGGTACCAGTAGAAACCCCAGATATACGCGAAGAAAATAAAGAAGATAATCCAATAACAAATGCACTACAACAAATATTTAAAAATCAAATATTTGTTAAAAAAGATGAAATTCAAAAAAAATACAGAAAATCCAACACAACATTCAAAAACAAAAAATCAAAAACCCAACGAATAACCCAAAAAGTCTATCCAATTAATTCAAATAACGACCAGGACGTTGATTTGGTTCAATCACCAATGGGTCAGGAACTGCAACAGGAAGACGGTCAATAATAGATAAACTTTTCAACGGTTTGATTTCAGGAACTATTGTAAGATTCGGTGATACTAAATTGGTAGAACCAATTCCACGTAACATAGATTCTATGTCACAACTATTATGGGCCAATCCCATTGGTCCAACTTTACCAGTTAATAATCCATCTCCTGGAAATAATGTTTCATTTGGTTTGCCATAAGTGGCATATGTATTATAATCACATTCATGTTTATTTGACCATTGTTCTAATTCATAATTACCGGGAGTATTTCTATTTCGTGTAGATGCCATTATAAAATATAATAGTATATTATTTTTCAAGTTCTTCTGTTAAAGTTTTATAAATATCCATATTATCATTAAAATCATCAGGTGTTTTTAAGAAAAATGAAAAACATGGGTGAAAATATTTTAAATAATCATAAGAAAACATAATCGCCAACCCTATTGTATCATCATCTGAAAACATTTTCGCTGCGCCTAAACTATACAATTTTTGAAATAATGGCTGTGTTTTCGTTTTTTTATATACAAAATCAAGAGCAAGTGTCATATTATCTATATCGTAACTCATTTCATTTCTATATTCTGGTGGTATATCTTCGGGAAAATCTCCCTCTGGAAATCGTAAATTACATAAAGATTGTAAACATGCACGATATTCTATATTATTATTATATTGTACACTTTCAATAAATATATTATAATACGGTAATGCATCGTTTTTACTTAAATCCATTTTCCTAAATAATAATATAAATACGATGTAATATTTATGTTATTTTGTTTTATATTTTTCATTTATTGTTTTCAATTTAATAACTATTATCACTTGGTCTTTGATTTTTATCAAATTTTTTAACAGGCATATCACGTGTTGATGCGCCACCGCGAACCCAACCACTTAATGCAGCTTCTTCTACGGTATAAGATGGATTTTTAACACGTTCTTCCATGTTGTTATCAGATGGATATAGTGAATAGTTCATAAATGATTTATCCATAATAGTGGATACACTCTTTTTATCACTAACTATTTCGCCTTGTAATAATTGTGATTCTAAAACAGGATCACATGAACCTCTTCCTAAATATGGTACAGTCAAAAATGGACGTTGATGTAATTGAATTTTTTCTAATGGGCGTTCTTGGTCATTTTTTAAATGAAGAAGTGACTCAAAATCAACTACACTACCTCCTACACCACTACCGCCATTTACTGCATTAAACATGACGTTTGGTTGTTGTGTAGCGAATTTTACATGTGAATCAGAAGTAGATTCATTATAAAAATTGGCTACGGTATAATTACCAAAACGAGTGTTTTGTAGATTTAATTGTGTGTTGTCAGTAACATCCATTCCAATACGGTCTGAACTATTAAACAAATAATTGCTCATTAAAGACATTTCTTATATAATATACTATTACACAAGAAATTTACATTATATACAATAAAACTAAAACTTTAATTTGTATGTCTTGCTAAATTTCGTGCACATGCAAACATATTTCCTTCTTTACAAGATACCATGCTACCATAACAAAATTCAGCAAAGCCTTGTTGGTCATTTGGTATAGTAGTACTTGGATTAGAATGAAATGGACGTAATGATTGTTCAAAAACATATTGTTCTCCTAAATCTTTGAATAATTTATCCGAAATATCTGGTTGGTCAGGATTTGCCTCTTTAACCAATTGTTTCGCTTGATTTAATATATCATTATTTACATTTGTATTGAATGCAGGAGCTGCTGGTTTTTTATTTACATTGTAATCATAATCACTTATTAATACATTGCTAAATGGATTAAGTGATGATGGTGGTGAAAATACGTTGGTATTCTTTGATATACCGTTTTCTTTCAAAGTGTCTAATGCAATATTGTCAAAGTTCTCCACTGTTTTTTCTAAATTTAATTTTTTATTGTCCAATTTTAATTTTTCTTGTTCTTGATAATGAAATAACATGAAGATACAAAACAATGTAATTACTGATATAACCAACAATGATTTGCTTTTTGTAAACATGAATGTAATTATAGTTAAAAAAATAACCATTCTTGAAACTGCGTTTAATTTTTGAGAATAACTCATATTTTCGGTTGGAAAGAATTCAAAAATATATTGTTGTTTAAACAATACGTTTGGGTTTTGAGTCCAAAACGGAATATTTGCTTCCTCTTTATTTTTTTCTTGCATTGCAATTGCTGCATTTATATTTGAATAATAATTATCTTCATCATTTATAATTTTTTTATCAACAGTCGCAATTTCGGACATTATATATATTGTGTGCTATATATTTACGATAGTTTTACTTTTACTAAATATATCTTTATTTATACAATTTTTTTTTGATACACTTTTCATTTATTGTAAATGTTTCGCACTTTGTATCTTGTGGAACAACCTTCAAAACACATTTTGATTTTTCACCATAAAGAGGTTCGGTACACCCTTTTTCTTTTTCTTTTTCTTCTTTTGCTTCTTTCGCTTCTTTTTCCTCTGCTTCTTGTTCTGCTTTCAGTTCCTTCATGCTTTTAGCACATCTTGCTCTAAAATGTTCATATCGCTCACGAACATCATTATATGTTAATCCAGATGTCTTATTCAACATTTTATTAACCAATTCATGTAATTTATAAATATACATGGAGAACTTGTCTCTATTTTCCATGGTTTTCCACGTTAATGGTAATTTTTTGAAATTCTTTTTCAAATTTTTTCTACATTTACCGCATGGCAAAACATTTTGAAGATTGAGAACAAAGTTTCTATAATTATGTTTATCATCACATGTTGGATTTACTGGATAGTTAAAACTCATTGTATGTAATAAATGCCATGTACTAGGTCCCCATACAGTTGTCAACATACCATCATTACTTTGATAATCTGAACGTTTATATACCTTCATTGTTTTTCGTTTATTTGTTTCACGGTTTTTATATGTTTTTGACATTATTTATATAATTGTGATAAAAAGTATTATGCCTAAATATTTGCTCCTTTATAAATTTAATTCGTCATACTAAATTTAGCAAATTACAATAATATCGTAAAATATTACAGAAAAATATAGATACATAGTATATAATGTCTAAATTCGTTGAATTAATCTATAACCGATATATTAAACGATATGAGCGAACTATACTTATTATTTTTGTATTATTAATATTTATCATCGCAAGTTATTATGCATATAACAAATTTTTTAGTGAAAAGAAAATTGTGAAAAAATACAATGATGTTCCAAATACAAATACGCGAACAAAAACAGCTGATGTATTCTTTTTTTACGTTGATTGGTGCCCACATTGCAAAACTGCAAAACCTATATGGAATCAATTCAAAGAAAAATACAACAATACAGTAGTGAATGATTATCTAATCACATGCAATGAACTTAATTGCACAGATGATAATGATTCGAATGTAGCATCTGCTATTGCAAAATATAATATTGAATCATATCCTACAATTAAAATTATGATTAATTCAAAACAGTATGAATTTGATACAAAAATTACATTCAACGCATTAAAGGAATTTGTTAATGTAACTACTATTGCTCAATCCAAAGCTTAATATTATAAACTATCAAAAAAATCATTATATATTTTCACACCAAAATCTATAAATTCAATTCGTTTTTCTTTGGACGATGCAAAATCAAATATATCGTACAAACCTACTGGTGGGGTGTCTAATTTTATTTCATATGGAAGTGTTTCATGATTATAATAATTTGTAAATATTTTATTAAAAGCGATTGATATATAATCAAATAATGTAGACGCTTCGTTTACGTTTTGTGTATAGGATAAATTCTTGTATATGCCAAGAATTTCTTCACGATTTTTACCAGATTGAATACATTGATATATTGGATAATTCTCAATGAATCCTCCATCTACATAACAATACGAATCTACTATTAGAGGTTTAAATATAATAGGCAAACAACATGATGCGTATATAGCATCCACTACTTTCCAATCAGGATACTCTGTGTGACATATATCAATGAGACGGTAACTATTCAACTCCGTTACAAATATATGTAAGTCTATTTTTGTAATATCATACAATTCTTTCATTGTACATTCTATATCTATATTCTTTGCACGAAATAATGGATGTATAATTTCATGAATTATGTGTTTGTCTAATATACCACGAGAATCAAATGATTGTATAAGAGAATTCATTGTAAAATTAATTACATTTTGCCATGGGCGTTTAATCAAGTAGTCATCGAGAACATCCCATTCAAAATTTAGGGAAATAAATAAACCAACTATACACCCTACTGAAATTCCATATATGCTTTCTATATTTTCAATCGACCAAAATCCGCGCTTATTACTTTCGCGTAATGCACCGTATTGCGAAAACCCGACGGTTCCACCTCCTGATAATACAATATGTTTAATATTTGGTTTCAGTTTTTCTACATTTTCTATATTTTCATGTTCTCCATTCATATTTTTGTATATTGTTTATACTATAATTTCTTCATTAGTTTTTCTTGGAAAAATATTTTTCAGTATAATAATATAGAATGGCTTTATTATTTACAGATGATGATGAAACTGTACAAAGAATTAATATAGATGATTTATATGAGAAACATCAACAGCGGGATTTAAAACAAATTGGGATTTTCAATAAAATTTTGAACAGAATTCATAAACGAATCACGTTTACTGGTAAGAACAAACGGAATGAACAACATATATTTTTTAATGTTCCTGAATATATTTTTGGAGAACCGGTTTATGATAAAGGTGAATGTATATCTTATTTGGTAGTTAAATTGGAAGATAACGGATTTCATGTTCGGTATATCCATCCAAATACATTGTTTGTTTCTTGGAATCATTGGATTCCTTCTTATGTTCGCAATGAAGTTAAAAAGAAAACCGGAAACGTTATTGACGAACATGGTAATATTATTCATAGGAAAGATGCCAAAGAAGATGAAGAAGATGAAATAACCATGAAATTGATGAATGATAAAAATGGAAATCCTGTGCAAAAAGATGGAAAACAATATACTCCCATCAACCAATACAAACCTTCGGGTAATTTGGTATATAAACCCGAATTTTTCGAAAAAATCGAGAAAAGAATGGCTTAGTTATTATGTTCTCAACGTTGATGTTGACAACATATTTTTAGTTGTTTATTTGTGTTTTCTGTGTTTCTTTGTTCTTCTTTTTTTGTGTTTCATAGTTTTTCTTTTATTGTTCTTTGTTCTCCGCTTTTTTGTAGTTGGGTTACCACCAATTTTTTGTATCATAGAATTTTTTACTATATCGATTGCTGAGTCATTTATTTTATCTTCTGGCATATTTGTATTTGGTATGTTATCTTCTGGTATGTTTGTATTTGGTATGTTATCTTCTGGCATATTTGTATTTGGTATGTTATCTACTGGTGTATTTGGTATGTTATCTTCTGGTATGTTTGTATTTGGTATGTTATCGGTGACAGGTTTAATCAATGGATTCATAGTATCCGTTATTTTTTCAGAACTAGTAGTATTTGGACTTATCTTCTCATTTATCCAGCTTGATAATTCATCAATAACCCCCACAATATTCGTATTAAATCTTTCGCCCGCGTTAATTGTTGTATTATCTGTGGTTTCAGCATTATTTTCATTACTCGTATTTTTAGCAATGATTTCTATTAATTTTTTATATATTTCAGAATTTTTATTTTTAAATATGACTTTTAATAATCTTTTCTTGATTTCATTATTGTTAGATAACATATCAATTTCAGGTTGTATTACATTATTAATATGTGATAATAACATTTCTTTACCTTGTTCATTTTGTAAGTGTGCCTGTATTACTAACAAAATTTTTTTGTATATATCTCGTTTAACTGTTATGCTATCAATAGTTTTATCTGGTAATTTTTCCTGTATTTTTTTAACCAATTCTTCTGCAATAGGTTCTTTTAGACCGTTAATTCCTTGTCCTAATACACTTAAATCGGTATTGGGTATTTCAGGAATTTTTGACATATCCACACTGGGCATTTTTAACCCTGAATCATAATCAGTCGGTATATCTGGTAATATACCTTTTGAATCTTGTTGTGTTTTATTATTACTTTGTTCTCCTTGTTCTAAATTTTTTACATTACTATCATGGCCTCCATTATCACTACTTGGTTGATTAGCTTTCCATTCATTATAAACTTTTTTAAGCTGTGTTCCTTTTTGATAAATTTTGCTGGTTCCGTCAGCAAGCGTAGTTAATCCAGTTAAATCTTTATCATTAATATTTGACATTCCAAGAACTTTTGACATTACATTACCATTTAGTATGTTTGATTTCAATTCATTAGTATTCGGTTTATTATTTTTACTAAATTCATTATATGCGATACCTAGGTCAAGTGCTCCCACATCTGCCGCTTTCGCAGGGTTTTTTTTAACGAAGTCAAATTGGTCACCATCACCACGTTTACCACCTTTAATCAATGGTATTTCAACATTACTATTGGCTAATTCATTTACAACTTTTTTTGCAAATGTTTCATTTTCTTTGTTAGAAACTTTTTTTTCATCTTTACTATCATCATTTTTATTAACAATACCATTATCACCACCACTAATATTAGATTTTTGTGTTATAGATGCATTTATAGGGACATTCGTAATGTTGATACTTTTTTCCAATGACTTATAAAAAAATCCATTAGGGTTTGGTTTGCCATTTTCGCCAATTTCTTCTAATAAAATTTTTTGTAATAATAACATATTTATGTTTTCATCTTTATACACATCAAGCGTTGTTTTTGCAATATTATCTGTTATTGCATCTTTTATTCCAGTTGAATTATCGGCTGGATTATTCAAATGAGTTTTTATAAAGTTTTCAACAATTTCAACAATTTCTTCTCTTGGTTTTTTGTCTTTATATATAGTTTCGCAAATTTCGTGAATCAATTTTTGAGCGGCTTCTTCGTACGCTTGTTGAGGTATCATATTTATAATTTTTTTAGTAAATACTTCTACCAATGTTGTCATTATATTATCTATAATATCACTATAAATTATTTATATAAAATTGATTAAAAACTTCTTTATATTAATATAGTAACTACAATATTTAAATGATTCAGATTTCAAATGAAATAGTAACTATACAAAAACCTAAAAAAATACAACATCTAAATGCCAAAAAAGATGACAACGATTTTTCTCTAAATAAAAATAATTCCAAAACTAAAAAGAAAAAGGTTCTATTATCTAATAAAGAAAAATCAAAATTATGGGATATATTTGATTTAGAAAAACAGGATATCAATCAATCTAACAAAACTGATGCAAATATAGAATGTGTATATGATGTGGAAAGTGGTCTATGTTCATTATGTAAATCAGTTTTAATCATTATGGAGGATGGTTTTCCAACATGTACGAATCAAGAATGTTCCGTCATATACAAAAATACATTGGATTATTCTCCGGAATGGAGATTTTATGGCGCCGACGACAAGAATACGAATGACCCTACACGGTGTGGAAATCCGATTAATCCATTGTTAGTCGAATCATCATATGGTTGCAAAGTATTATGTGCAGGTAATTCATCCTATGAAATGAAAAAAATACGAAAATGGACGGAATGGCAATCGATGCCTCACAAAGAAAAATCATTGTATGATGAATTTCAGTTTATTACCATAATGGCACAAAATGCAGGTATTCCGAAAATATTTATTGATGTTGCAATGACAATTCATAAGGATATTTCCGAACAAAAGATGTTTAGGGGATTGAACCGAGATGGAATAAAAGCCGCATCTATTTATATTTCATGCCGTCTGAACGGATGTCCGCGAACATCACATGAAATTGCCGAAATATTTAAATTGGATAAAACGAGTGCAACGAGTGGTTGTTCAATGGCTGTCAATATATTGCATAATATAGAACGTAACGTAGAACCATCTCAACAAACTGATTTATTAACAACAACACCTAGTTCATTTATAGACCGTTTTTGTAGTAAATTAAATATAAATAACGAATTAACCATGCTTTCAAAATTTATTGCAAAAAAATTGGAAAATCAAAATATTATTTCGGATAATACACCGCATGCAATTGCAGCAGGTATAGTATATTTTGTATCTCAAAATTGTAATTTGAATATTAATAAAATGGATATTAAACAAATATGCGGGGTTAGTGAAGTAACTATAAATAAGTGTTTCAAAAAAATGGAAAACATTAAAACAAACCTAATTCCCAAATGTATTTTAGATAAATATATGTAATATTTGTATTTTGTATTTTAAAATTGTATATATTTAGCAAAGTATTATTTTTATTGTTCATTTATATATATAAATGGAGAATAACGATGAAACCACAGTTGCAGAAGAACAAGTTTTAGAACAAGTTTCAAATGAGGAAACTCCGGTTACAGAAGAAGCACCTGTCGAAGAACCAGTTACGGTCGAAGAACCAGTTGTTGAAGAAGCACCAGTTGAGGAAGCACCAGTTGAGGAAGCACCAGTTGAGGAACCAGTTGCAGAGGAACCAGTTGCAGAGGAACCAGTTGCCGAGGAACCAGTTGCAGTCGAAGAACCAGTTGCTGAACCAGTTGCAGTCGAAGAACCAGTTGCAGTCGAAGAACCAGTTGTTGAAGAAGCACCAGTTGAGGAAGCACCAGTTGAGGAAGCACCAGTTGCAGAGGAACCAGTTGCAGAGGAATCAGTTGTCGAGGAACCAGTTGCCGAGGAACCAGTTGCCGAGGAACCAGTTGCTGAGGAACCAGTTGCAGAGGAACCAGTTGCTGAGGAACCAGTTGCTGAGGAACCAGTTGCCGAGGAACCAGTTGCCGAGGAACCAGTTGCTGAACCAGTTGCCGAGGAACCAGTTGCTGAACCAGTTGCAGTCGAAGAACCAGTTGTTGAAGAAGCACCAGTTGCTGAACCAGTTGCAGTCGAAGAACCAGTTGCAGTCGAAGAACCAGTTGCAGTCGAAGAACCAGTTGTTGAAGAAGCACCAGTTGAGGAAGCACCAGTTGAGGAAGCACCAGTTGAGGAAGCACCAGTTGAGGAAGCACCAGTTGTTGAAGAAGCACCAGTTGTTGTCGAGGAACCAGTTGCCGAAGCACTTGCTGAACCAGTTGTTGAAGAAGCACCAGTTGAGGAAGCACCAGTTGCTGTCGAAGAACCAGTTGCTGAACCAGTTGTTGTAGAAGCACCACTTGTTGAAGAAGCACCTATCGAAGAA
>Ga0078894_10000147_pt1 | contig 43497 bp, 30 predicted proteins | sample LauGreSu1BDMLBSD_2_FD_67506 | JGI IMG/M metagenome (GOLD analysis project Ga0078894, IMG submission 67506) | Freshwater lake microbial communities from Lake Michigan, USA - Su13.BD.MLB.SD (version 4) (version 4) | ecosystem: Environmental > Aquatic > Freshwater > Lake | place: Lake Michigan...
ATCCAAAACTTTATTGAAGCGGTTGCTAAAAAAAACCCTAACGAATCAGAATTTTTACAAGCTGTTACTGAAGTTGCAGAAACAGTAATTCCTTTTATTGAAGAAAATAAAAAGTACGAAGGCAAAATGCTTTTGGAACGAATGGTTGAGCCAGAAAGAATAATCATGTTTCGTGTTACTTGGATTGATGATGCTGGAAAAACACAAGTTAATCGTGGATACAGAATTCAAATGAACTCTGCAATTGGGCCATACAAAGGAGGAATTCGCTTCCACCCTTCTGTAAATTTAAGTATATTAAAATTCTTAGCTTTTGAACAAACCTTTAAAAACAGCTTAACAACTTTGCCAATGGGTGGAGGAAAAGGTGGAGCTGATTTTGATCCAAAAGGAAAATCAGATAATGAAATTATGAAATTTTGTCAAGCTTTTATGACGGAATTATCTAAACATATTGGTGCAGATACCGATGTTCCTGCGGGAGATATTGGTGTTGGAGGAAGAGAAGTTGGCTACATGTTTGGTCAATATAAAAGATTAAGAAATGAATTTACAGGTGTATTAACTGGTAAAGGAATTTCATTTGGAGGATCATTAATCCGTCCGGAAGCTACAGGTTATGGTGATGTATATTTTGCACAAAGCATGCTTGGGACTAAAGGAGATAGCTTTTCAGGAAAAATTGTAGTCGTTTCTGGTTCAGGAAATGTAGCACAATATGCAACTGAAAAAGCAACTCAATTAGGCGGAAAAGTTGTTACAATGTCGGATTCATCTGGATATATCTATGATGAAGACGGTATTACTGCTGAAAAATTAGCTTATGTAATGGAAATTAAAAACGTGAACTACGGAAGAATTTCAGATTATGTAACTAAATATCCAAATGCAAAATTCGTAGCTGGAAAAAGACCATGGGAAGTTAAATGTGATATTGCGCTTCCATGCGCTACACAAAACGAATTAAACGAAGATGAAGCTAAAACATTAGTGGCTAACGGATGTATCTGTGTAGCTGAAGGTGCAAATATGCCTTCAACTCCAGAAGCAGTTTTAGTATTCCAAAAAGCTAAAATTTTATTCGCTCCAGGAAAAGCATCTAATGCGGGGGGTGTTGCAACTTCTGGTCTTGAAATGTCACAAAACTCTTTAAGATTAAGCTGGACTTCCAAAGAAGTAGACGATAGACTTAAAGCAATTATGGCAAACATTCACGCAGCATGTGTAAAATATGGCTCAGATTCTACTGGTTATGTTGACTATGTGAAAGGAGCAAATATTGCCGGTTTCGTTAAAGTTGCCGATGCAATGCTGGCGCAAGGAATTGTATAAATAATACCATTTTTTACTTTATAATTAACCTTCTTTCTTTATCGGAATGAAGGTTTTTTTATTGCAGTATATGAAAACCAATATAAATTCGTTTTATAGTATCTTTGTGATCAAATTTTACTGAAAAATGCTCAAAAGAATAGTAATCTTATTTGTTTTATTTTTTGCTTTTGTTGGTTATAGTCAAAATAACCAAAAGTGGCAAGGCTATTTTTCATTCAATCAAATTACCGATATTTCCGAGACTTCTCAAAAAATTTATGCGTCTTCTGAAAATGCTTTTTTTGCAAAAAACCTAAACACAAACGACCTTAAAACAACCACCTCAATAGATGGCTTAAAAGCAGAAACCATTACCGCTTTTTATCACAGTGATTCGGTTAACAAATCTTTTGTAGGAAATAGTAACGGATTACTATTGGTCGTAAATGCAGATGGCTCTTTTTTATACAAAACAGGGATTCGAGATGAAGTGCCAGTTCCATCAGGGATTAAACAAATTAATCATTTTCTAGAATACAACAACAAACTTTACATTTCCACCAATTATGGAATTTCAACATTTGATCTAAACACCTTTGAATTTGGAGACACCTATTATATGGGCCCCGCCGGAAATTATATATCGGTAAAACAAACCTCTATTATCAATGGATTTGTCTATGCTGCTACACAAGGAAACACCACTGAAAGCGGTATTCGAAAAGTAAGCATTACCAATCAATTTTTAAACGATTACAATCAATGGGTTGATATTTCGGGATTTTATTGGGAAGGAATTACGGCTTTTAATAACTTGGTTTATGCAGCAAGATCTGATAATAAATTGATCAAATATGATGGGACCAACTTTACGCAAGTAGCTCAATATTCTAATAAAATAGTTGACATTAGATCCAACACAAATCATTTAATTGTAACAACCTTAAATGAAGTTCATGTGTATGATAATAATTTGACTCAAGTATTTTACATCCAAAATACTCAAGTGCCTAATGGTTCGCCAACATTTACCTGTGCCTCCGAAATTAATAACAATGTATATATTGGAACTACCGAATATGGAGTGCTAACCTCATCCATTATAAACGCAATTGATTTTGGATTTTTACTCCCAAATGGTCCAATAAGCAATAACGTTTTTAGAGTAAAAAAGGCTCCTAGCAAATTATGGGTAACTTATGGAGCTTACGACAACTCTGCAGTGCCAACACCCGATATGACTCCAAAACCAATTAGCACCTACAACGCGCAAACTGGTTGGAGTGAAATCCCTTTTAGTGATTTACTTGGTGCTTTTACATTAACCGATGTAGTTCCTAATCCTAATGATGAAAATGAAGTTTACGTTTGTTCTTTTCAAAGTGGCCTCTTAAAAATAAAAAATGGCGCGTTTACGTTATTTAATGAATTAAGTTCTCCTCCAAATGGGCCTGAAAGTCAACAATGGGTTCCTACAATTCCAAATTATATCTCTGTTAGAATTAACGGTGCAACATTTGATGGAAAAAATAATTTATGGATGACCAATTCTCTTGTAAATAAGCCGATAAAAGTATTAAAATCAAATGCAACTTGGCAAACCTATGATTTGGTGAGTCAAATGGAAAATCCCTATTATGAGAGTTTCGGAAAAATAGCAATTGATAAAAATGATACCAAATGGATACCTTCCTTTAGAGGAAATGGATTAATGGCGTTTAATGAAAAATACAATAATAAATTTTTAAGAATAAAAACCGGAACCGATGGAAATCTTCCTGCAATAAGCGTTCGATGTGTGGCTGTAGACAACAAAAACCAGTTGTGGATTGGAACTGCAAATGGGCTTCGTATTATTCCTTCGGTTGATTCCTTTGTAACCGAAACCGAAATTCAAACAAAGTCGATTATCATCTTAGAAAATGATTTAGCTCAAGAATTGTTTTACGATCAGTTTATTACGGATATTGCAGTTGATGGAGCAAACAAAAAATGGGTTTCTATAGCAGATTCTGGAGTGTATCTTGTTTCTTCAAATGGACAAGAAACCATTTATCGTTTTACAAAAGAAAATTCTCCTTTGCCTTCCAATAATATTAATGATATCGAAATTGACGGGGTTACTGGAGAAGTGTTTTTTGCAACCGATAAAGGACTTGTTTCTTTTAAAGGCACTTCTACAAATGCCAGTGGCGACCTAAATTCGGTTTATGTTTATCCAAATCCTGTTAGACCCGAATATACCGGAACGGTTAAAATTGCCAATTTGACAAATAAAGCAACAGTAAAAATAACAGACATTGAAGGTAATTTGGTTTTCGAAACTACTTCCGAAGGGGGTACTATAGAATGGGACACCACCGCTTTTGGTAATTACAAAGTCGCTTCTGGAGTTTACATGATTTTGATTTCGGCCCAAGATGGCATCGAAACAACCATTAAAAAAGTAATGATAATTAGATAATTCCAATGTTGGTAAAAACCAAAGCAATCGTACTTTCCTCTTTAAAATACCAAGAAAAAAGCTTGATTGTGAAGTGCTTTACCCTTTCAGATGGGTTAAAAAGTTACTTTGTGCCTAGCGCCTATTCTGGTAAAAAATCAAATCAAAAAATTGCTTATTTCCAACCGCTTACACTACTTGAAATTGAAGCTAATCATAAAAACAAAGGCACTTTAGAACACTTTAAAGACATCAAACTTGCAACTGCTTTTCAAACTATTACTTCTGATGTAACTAAAAGTACGATTGTTATTTTCTTATCGGAAATGTTGCACCATAGCATTCAGGAAGAAGAAAAAAATGAAGACCTATTTACCTTTTTAGAAACGGCACTTATTTGGTTGGACACGCATGAAGAAACATCCAATTTTCATTTAATATTACTTTTAGAAATAACAAAATTTCTGGGTTTTTATCCGGATATTTCCGATTTCGAGGCAAAATTTTTTGCCATGGATGAAGGTGGTTTTTTCCCTTTTTTAGGAATCAATTGCCTATCGGAACACGAAACGAATTTGCTAAAAAAATTAATTGTGTTAAAATTTGATTCCAATCAGAAAATCTTCAACGGAATGGAACGCCAATTGGTCTTAAACATTCTATTAAATTACTATTCGATTCATCTAGACGGATTTAAAAAACCAAAATCTTTAGAGGTTTTAAAAGAGGTTTTTGCTTAAAAAAATCGAGAATTAGAAAAACTTTTACATTTTTAGATAAAAGTAGGCGCTCTTTTGTCTATTTTTTATTCTCTTTTATCAAAATTCCTTACTTTCGCAATTCGATTTTTAGCAACCAAAATAATGAGCACAAAATTTACGGAATACAAAGGGCTTGACTTGCCAACAGTGGCATCTGAAGTTCTAAAATTTTGGAAAGAAAAAAACATCTTTGAACAATCGGTAACTTCAAGAGAAGGGAATGCTCCATTCGTATTTTTTGAAGGGCCACCATCTGCAAATGGATTGCCTGGAATTCACCACGTAATGGCGCGTGCTATTAAAGATATTTTTTGCCGTTATAAAACCCAAAAAGGGTTCCAAGTAAAGCGAAAAGCAGGTTGGGATACCCATGGTTTACCGGTTGAGTTAGGAACCGAAAAAGAATTAGGAATTACGAAAGAAGACATTGGAAAAACCATCTCAGTTGAGCAATACAACGAAGCGTGTAAGAAAACCGTTATGCGGTATACCGATGTTTGGAACGACCTTACCGAAAAAATGGGTTATTGGGTAGATATGGAAGATCCGTATGTAACCTACAAATCCAAATACATGGAAAGTGTATGGTGGTTACTAAAACAAATTTACAACAAAGATTTACTATACAAAGGCTACACTATACAACCGTATTCGCCTAAAGCAGGTACCGGATTGTCTTCACACGAAGTAAACCAACCGGGTAGTTATAGAGACGTTACAGACACCACAGTAGTCGCTCAATTTCTTACAAAATCAGATTCTTTACCCAACTTTTTACAAGGCTTTGGAGAAATTCACATATTAGCATGGACTACTACTCCATGGACTTTACCTTCAAACACTGCTTTAACCGTTGGTCCAAAAATTGAGTATGTTTTGGTTGACACTTTCAACCAATATACCTTCCGTCCGGTGAAAGTTATTTTGGCTAAAAATTTGGTTGGAAAACAATTTGGAAAAACCTACTTCGAAACTTCAGAACCTTCCGATTTTGAGAATTTCAAAGAAGGAGATAAAAAAATACCGTTTCAAATTCTTGCCGAATGCAAAGGAGCTGACTTAGTTGGAATTCGTTATCAGCAATTAATGCCATTAGCGTTACCGTATCAAAATCCGGAGAATGCTTTTAGAGTTATTTCTGGAGATTTTGTTACTACCGAAGATGGAACCGGAATTGTACATACTGCCCCAACATTTGGTGCTGATGATGCTAAAGTTGCCAAAGAAGCAACTCCCGAAGTTCCGCCAATGTTGGTATTAGATGAAAATGGAAACCCTGTTCCTTTGGTAGATTTACAAGGGAAATTTGTAGAAGGACTAGGAAACTACTCTGGGAAATTTGTTAAAAACGAATACTACAACGATGGGGAAGCGCCAGAGCGTTCTGCCGACGTAGAAATTGCAATTCAATTAAAAGAAGAAAACAAGGCTTTTAAAGTCGAGAAATACATACACAGTTACCCACATTGTTGGAGAACTGATAAACCAATTTTATACTATCCGCTTGATTCATGGTTCATTAAAGTAACCGAAATTAAAGATAGAATGTTTGACCTGAACGAAACCATTAACTGGAAGCCAAAAGCAACTGGAGAAGGACGTTTTGGAAATTGGTTGAAAAATGCAAATGATTGGAATTTATCGCGTTCAAGATATTGGGGAATTCCATTACCGATATGGAGAACCGAGGACGGAACCGAAGAAATGCTAATTGGTTCTGTTGAAGAATTATATTCAGAAATAGAAAAATCTATTGCTGCTGGAATCCAAAAAGAAAATCCATTTAAAGGGTTTCAGGTTGGAAACATGAGCGAAGCAAACTATGAATTGGTTGATTTACACAAAAATGTAGTTGACAACATTGTGTTGGTTTCTCCATCTGGAAAAGCAATGAAACGCGAATCTGATTTGATTGATGTTTGGTTCGATTCGGGTGCTATGCCTTATGCGCAATGGCATTATCCATTTGAAAATAAAGAATTAATTGACGAAAATAAAGCGTTCCCTGCCGATTTTATTGCTGAGGGGGTAGATCAAACACGAGGTTGGTTTTATACCTTACATGCTATTTCGACCTTAGTATTAGATAAAATTGCATACAAAAATGTAGTTTCTAATGGTTTGGTTTTGGATAAAAACGGACAAAAAATGTCAAAGCGTTTAGGTAATGCAATTGATCCGTTTGAAACTTTAGCCGAGTATGGCCCAGATGCTACTCGTTGGTATATGATATCGAATGCGAATCCTTGGGACAACTTAAAATTTGATTTGGAAGGAATTGCAGAAGTGAGAAGAAAATTCTTTGGGACTTTATACAATACCTATTCGTTCTTTAGTTTGTATGCCAATATTGATGGTTTCAATCATTCGGAGCCTGAAGTTCCATTAAATGAAAGACCCGAAATAGACCGTTGGATCTTATCTGAACTGCATACTTTAATTAAGGAAGTGGATGGTAATTATGAAGATTATGAGCCAACAAAAGCAGCGAGAGCGATCTCTGATTTTGTACAAGAAAATTTAAGTAATTGGTATGTTCGTTTATGCAGAAGAAGGTTCTGGAAAGGCGAATACGGTACCGATAAAATTGCAGCCTATCAAACCTTATACACTTGCTTATTAAATGTGGCAAAGCTATCGGCTCCAATTGCTCCATTCTTTATGGATAAACTTTACAAAGATTTAACGCAAGCAACACAATTAGAAGATTTTGACAGTGTACATTTGGCAAAATTTCCGGTTTCCGTTGAAAACTTTGTTGATAAATCATTGGAAAGCAGAATGATGAAAGCGCAAACGGTTTCTTCACTTGTTTTATCACTTCGAAAAAAGGAAATGATTAAAGTGCGTCAACCTTTGCAAAAGGTTATCATTCCTATACTTGACAACAATCAACGTGCTGAAATTGAGGCGGTTTCCGATTTGATTAAGGCAGAAGTTAATGTCAAAGAAATAGAACTTTTAGACGATGCTTCGGGTATTTTAGTGAAACAAATTAAACCAAATTTCAAGGCTCTTGGGCCACGATTTGGAAAGGATATGGGCTTGATTGCCAAAGAGATACAAGGTTTTTCGGCAGAACAAATTAATCAATTGGATGCCACAGGAGAATTAAGCATTGTTATTTCAGGAAAAAGTATAATTTTAACATCCCAAGATGTAGAAATAACTTCTCAAGATATTCCGGGATGGTTAGTAGCTAATGCAAACGGAATTACAGTGGCTTTAGACATTACGATTTCTGAGGAATTAAAACAAGAAGGGATTGCAAGGGAATTGGTTAACCGAATTCAGAATATTAGAAAAGATTCAGGATTTGAAGTTACCGATAAGATTAAAGTTCAAATTCAGCAACAAGATGAATTGGAACAGGCAATAAAAAATAATGAAGCTTACATTATGTCGGAAACTTTAACTAAAGAGTTGTTATTCACAGCTGAAGTTTCGGGAGGCATAGAAATAGAATTTGACGATATAAAAACAAAAATATTAATTTCAAAATAGCGCAAAGATGACAGATGAAAAAATGAGATACTCCGATGCTGATTTAGCCGAGTTCAAAGAAATTATTCTAAGCAAAATTGAAAAAGCACAAACTGATTTAGAATTGATTAAAAGTGCTTATATGAATGATTTAAATAATGGTACCGATGATACTTCACCTACTTTTAAAGCATTTGAAGAAGGAAGCGAAACCATGAGTAAAGAAGCAAACTCACAACTAGCTATTCGTCAAGAGAAGTTTATTCGTGATTTAAAAAATGCACTTTTCCGTGTTGAAAATAAAACTTATGGAATTTGTAAAGTAACAGGGAAACTAATTGGGAAAGAACGTTTAAAAATAGTTCCTCATGCAACAATGAGTATTGAGGCTAAAAATTTACAACGTTAATGTTTACAATTTCAATACTACAAACGCTCTTTTGGAGCGTTTTTTTTTGGAAAAATAATACTACTTTTGCAGCAATAAAACCATGAAAATGAAACTTAGAAATTCAGCGTTACTTATTATTTTAATCTTACTAATTGATCAATGGTCAAAGATGTATGTTAAAACCAATTTTATATTGGGCGAAGAAGTAGAAGTTTTTAGATGGTTTAAATTATTATTTATTGAAAACGAAGGCATGGCCTGGGGGACAGTAATTCCTGGTGAATACGGCAAATTGTTTTTGACAGTTTTCCGAATTTTTGCAGTTGGCGCAATAGGATATTGGCTTTGGGATGCTACTAGAAAAAACAGATCCAACTATCTAATTGTAGCGATTTGTTTAATTTTTGCAGGCGCCTTTGGCAACATCATTGATTCGGTATTTTACGGAATTATGTTTGACGATAGTCACCACCAAGTAGCTAGCTATTTCTCAAATAAACCCTATGGGACTTTGTTTCACGGTAAAGTAGTGGATATGTTTTACTTTCCATTTATTGAAGATTATATAGTGCCAAGTTGGGTGCCTTTTATGGGAGGAAAACAAATCACTTTCTTCAATGCTATTTTTAATGTAGCCGATTTTGCTATTTCAACTGGAGTAGGAATTTTGATTTTCTTCAACAAAAAAGCTTTTGCTCATTCCAATTAGTCTAAAAGGTGTAAACGCTATCGGGCGTAACACAAAAATCTAATTTTATATCTTCTGAAGTGACGTCCTTAATTTGAAATTCAGGAGAAAAAAAAGACAACCCAATTTTAATCGTTTCTGGTTTGCATTTCGATAAAAAAGCATCGTAAAATCCTTTACCATAACCCACTCGATTCCCTTTTTCATCATAGGCTAAAAGTGGTACAAAAACCACGTCAATTTTAGAAACAGGCACCTCTATTCCATCTACTGGCTCGGGAATATTATAGGCATTTTTTCTAAACTTGGTATTGTCTGTAAGCAAATAATGGGTCATTTTATGGGTTGCAAAATCACTTTTTGACACTACAATTTCTTTATCTTTTCCTGCTAAAATGGGTAAAATATATTCGGTGTCAATTTCATTTTGTTCTGCAATAGTTAGAAACAAATGAAAATAGGTGTTGTTCCAAATATCCAACGAATGCAATTGATCGGCAATCGCCAAACTTTGAGCCTCAATTAAATCGGGGATTAAATCGGCTCGTAACGCTTTATATTTTTTTCTTAATTCGCTTTTAAACATAAAGTAAATATAGAAAAATTTGAATTTGTTTTGTGAAGAATTTAAAGTTAAATTTGTTTGGATTTAATAACGAATTCGTTCCTTACATACAATGAACAACCCTTCACTTGAACTTCAAATACAAACCTTACCCGATAATCCTGGGGTGTATCAGTATTATGATAAAGAAGGAAAAATCCTTTATGTAGGAAAAGCAAAAAATCTTAAAAAAAGGGTTGCTTCTTATTTTAATAAAGTCCATGACAATGCCAAAACCAATGTACTGGTTCGAAAAATTGTAGTAATAAAACACATTGTCGTTTCTTCAGAACAAGATGCCTTACTTTTAGAAAATAATTTAATAAAAAAACTGCAGCCACGTTACAATGTAATGTTGCGTGATGATAAAACCTATCCGTGGATATGCATCAAAAAAGAACCGTTTTCTAGAATATTTCCTACTCGGAGAATGGTAAAAGATGGCTCTGAATATTTTGGGCCTTACACCAATTTCAAAACGGTAAATACCGTTTTAGAATTAATAAAAGAATTGTATCCGCTACGCACTTGCAATTACGATTTATCTGAAAATAATATTCTAAACCACAAGTACAAAGTGTGTTTGGAATACCATATTGGAAATTGCAAAGGCGGTTGTGAAGGTCATGAAACGCTTGAAAACTATCAAAAACAAGTGGATGCCATTCGAGAAATTCTAAAAGGGAATTTCAAAGAAAGCTTGCGTGGATTTAAATTAAAAATGCAGGAATTTGCTGCTGAAATGCAATTTGAAGAAGCCCAAAAAATTAAAGAAAAGATTGAAGTTTTAGAACAATACCAATCGAGATCTACCATATTAAATCCGAAGATTTCCAATGTAGATGTGTTCTCAATTATTTCTGATGAAGCGGTAGCCTATGTTAATTTTCTTCAAATTTCACATGGCGCCATCATCCGATCGTATACTTTAGAATTAAAGAAAAAACTAGAAGAATCTAATGAAGAGCTTTTAGAATTGGCTGTGGTGGAGCTTCGAGAGCGTTTTCAATTAACTTCCAAAGAAATAATTTTGCCATTCGCCTTGGATTTTGGAGACAAAATAAAAGTTACCGTTCCGCAATTGGGTGATAAAAAACAAATTTTAGAACTCTCCGAGCGCAATGCCAAATACTATCGAATGGATCAATTGAAACAAATCCAAATTGTAGATCCAGAGCGACACACCAACCGAATTATGGCGCAAATGCAAAAAGATTTACGTCTTTCTGTGGAGCCTCGACATATTGAATGTTTTGATAATTCCAACATACAAGGAACCAATCCGGTATCGGCTTGTGTGGTTTTTAAAGACGGAAAACCATCTAAAAAAGACTACCGTCATTTCAACATAAAAACCGTCGAAGGCCCTAACGATTTTGCCTCCATGGAAGAGGTGGTGTATCGCAGATATAAACGCCTTTTAGACGAAAACCAATCCCTACCTCAACTAATTATCATTGACGGAGGGAAAGGGCAATTGTCTTCTGCGCTAAAAAGTATTGATGATTTAGGTCTGCGCGGAAAAATTGCCATCATTGGTATTGCAAAACGATTGGAAGAATTATTTTATCCGGGTGATTCGGTGCCTTTATACCTCGATAAAAAATCGGAAACGCTTAAAGTGATTCAGTATTTACGCAACGAAGCCCACCGATTTGGAATCACTTTTCACCGTGATAAACGCAGTAAATCGGCTCTTAATTCCTCTATTGAAACCATTCCAGGAATAGGTGAAAAGACCATGCAAACACTTATCACGCATTTTAAAAGTGTTAAAAGATTAAAATTAGCTACCGAAAAAGAAATTTCAGAAGTCATAGGTGTATCAAAAGCCAAAAAAATTTCCGACTTTTACCATAAAATAGATAATTAATATTTGAAGCGAATGTTTAAGGCCAACTTAAAATCTGTTTTCCCGCCCTTCACTTCTCTCGCCAAAAATCGGGATTCATTGCTTTCGGGGCTAGCAATTCAAGGTCTTTTGTGTTTGTTTTTTATTTTTTCATTACTTAATTCTTCAAATACCTATTCTCAAGATTCTATAAAACGACCTAAAATTGGATTGGTATTAACTGGTGGAGGCGCCAAGGGATTTGCTCATTTAGGCGTGTTAAAAGTGCTTGAAAAAGCCGGAGTAAAAATTGATTACATCGGCGGAACAAGTATGGGAGCAGTAGTTGGTGGGCTTTATGCAACGGGTTATAATGCTACTCAAATAGATTCGATTTTTCATGACACCAATTTTAATGAACTCCTTACAGATTATACTCCAAGGATAAATAAAAGTTTTTACGAAAAACGCAACGATGAATTGTATGCGATTACCTTGCCTTTTAAAAAATTAAGCATTGGCGTGCCAATTGCTTTATCAAAAGGTATTTACAATTATAATTTATTACATAAATTAACGCATCCCGTAAGACATGTAAGAGATTTTAGCAAATTACCCATTCCTTTTTTATGTATTGCAACCGATATTGAAACCGGCGAACAACAAGTGCTTACAGAGGGAAGTTTGCCCCAAGCCTTGCTGGCAAGTTCCGCCTTCCCGTCACTTTTTTCGCCAGTAGAAATTAATGGAAAAATATTAATTGACGGCGGGGTTTCCAACAACTATCCTATTGATGAGGTTCGCAATATGGGCGCGGATATCATTATTGGAGTAGACGTTCAAGACGATTTAAAAAGTCGAAATTCATTGAGAGAAGCAACCCAAATATTACTTCAAATTTCCAATCTTCAGGTGATGAAAGGAATGAAAGACAAAATAAGTAAAACCGATATTTACATAAAACCAGATATTTCAAACTATAAGGTAATTTCATTTGATGAAGAAAACGAAATCATTCAAAAAGGGGAAGAAGCAACTCAAAAAGTAATTGATAAAATAAATAATTTATCACAAAACTATAAACCTTCTCAGGTAAAAACGCTTCAAAACAAAAGCGTGTACATAACAAATGTGGTCTTTAATGATTTAAAAGATTACACCCGCTCTTATGTTATTGGAAAATTGGGTTTTAAAGAAGGAATGAAAGTGAGCTATGAGCAAATTAAAGACGGAATCAACACGCTAAATGCTACCGGAAACTTTTCGGTAATTAATTATCAATTTAGAGAATTTAATTCGGGAGATGAATTATTATTATCCCTAAAAGAAAGTGATGTAAGTACCTTTTTAAAATTTGGTCTTCATTTTGACGGACTTTTTAAAAGTGCTGCCTTAGTGAATATTACCCAAAAAAAATCACTTTTTAGAAACGATGTGATGTCATTAGATTTAGGAGTTGGAGATAATTTTAGATACAATCTCGATTATTATATTGATAATGGATTTTATTTTAGTTTTGGATTTAAATCCTATTTCAATCAGTTTAATAAAAATGTTTCCAATGACTTTAATGACGGACTCCTTTTCAATCAACTTGGAATCAATTCATTGAACTTAGATTATTCCGATTGGACCAATGCAGCGTATTTACAAACCATTTTTGCTGAAAAATTTTTAGTAGGCGCAGGTGTTGAATTTAAGTACTTAAAAATCGGATCGAAAACAATAGAGAACTACAATCCTATTTTTGAAAACAGTAATTACACCAGCGTATTTGGTTACTTAAAATACGACTCTTTAGATAATAAATACTTTCCAAAAAAAGGATGGTATTTTAACAGTACGATTCAATCCTATTTATTTTCCTCTAATTATACCAATAAATTTAATAAGTATAATATTGCCAGTTCACAAGTTGGAATTACTCATACCTTTTATAAATTTATTAATTTAAAATTCGAGTCGGAGGCCGGAATCTCTTTTGGACAAAACAGTACACGTTACTTGGATTTTTCACTTGGAGGGTTTGGATTTAACCCAATTAACAACATCCGATCATTTTATGGATATGATTTTTTAAGTATTACATCCAATAGTTATGTAAAAGCACTTGCCACATTGGATGTTGAATTTTATAAAAAAAACCACATCAATTTCTCAGCTAATTATGCCAATGTAGAAGATAAATTATTTAATACAGGCAATTGGTTAGCGACCCCAAGATACTCGGGTTATGCAATTGGATACGGACTCGAAACTGTTCTTGGTCCCATTGAAATGAAATATTCTTGGTCGCCACAATTACCGAAAGGATTTATTGGTTTTAATGTTGGTTTTTGGTTTTAAAAAGTAGAAAATTTCTATTTTCGTAGAAATATTAAACAAAAAAAGTATATTTGAGCATATAAATAAAAAAATTACACTATGTCTATTTGGAGAGTAAAGCCTGTTTCTGCCTTTGAAGCAGATATGAAAAAAAGTGAGTTAAAAAGAGTATTGGGTAAATGGAGTCTTACTGCAATAGGTATTGGCGCTATTATTGGTGGTGGAATTTTTGTTCTTACCGGAACTGGAGCCTATTATCATGCAGGGCCAGCATTAGCATTATCATTTATAATTGCAGGTGTTGCCTGTGTTTTTGCGGCATTATGCTATTCTGAGTTTGCATCTATTTTACCCGTTGAAGGTTCGGCCTATGCTTATGCTTATGGAACCATTGGTGAGCTTTTTGCATGGATAATTGGCTGGGGATTAATTCTTGAATACGCTATGGGATCGATGACGGTTGCGGTATCCTGGTCGGGGTATTTTAACAAACTATTAAAAATGTTTGGCTTGCACCTTCCGGATTGGCTTACAACAGATCCTGCAAGTTATAGCGGAGAAGGTTTTTCAATGAATTTACCGGCATTTTTTATTGTTATTTTAGTAATCTCTATATTAATTAAAGGTACTCAAAGTGCTGCAAAAGCAAATAATCTTATTGTAATGCTTAAAGTTTCGGCGGTGTTATTTGTAATTATCGCAGGAGCTTTCTTTATCAATACAGCCAATTGGCACCCATTTATCCCAGATGCAACCAGTATTGTTGATGCTACTGGACAATCACATGAAGCCTATGGTATAACAGGAGTAATATCTGGAGCAGCGGCAATTTTCTTTGCTTATGTAGGATTTGATGCCGTTTCAACTCAAGCGGGAGAAGCAATAAACCCGAAAAAAGATGTGCCTTTTGCAATTATAACTTCCCTATTAGTATGTACATTTTTATACATTTTGGTATCGTTAGTATTAACCGGAATGATGAATTATAATGATTTTGACCCACTAGGTAAATATCCAGAAGCGATAAAAGCCCCAGTTGCTTATGCCTTTGATATTGCAGGTCAAGCTTGGGCAGGTTATGTAGTTACTATTGCTGCTACTGTAGGGTTGATATCGGTATTAATGGTTATGATTATGGGTCAATCTAGAATATTTTTAGGAATGTCTAAAGACGGATTAATTCCGCCTGTATTTTCTAAAATTCATGGAGTAACAGGTACCCCTAAAACTAATTTATTAATTCTTGGAGCTGTTATCGCAGTAGTTGCTGCATTTACTCCTATTAATAAATTAGCAGATATGACCAGCTTCGGAACCTTATTTGCATTCACTATGGTTTGTATTGCAGTTTGGATTTTAAGAAAAAAACAACCTGAATTAACAAGACCATTCAAAGTGCCTTTCTTGCCAGTGATTGCTACTTGCGGAATTTTAATCAATACCTATTTAATGATTAATCTAAGTATTGATGCTCAAATATTGTCTCTAGGATGGTTAGTAATTGGAGTATTTATTTATTTCATTTACGGAAAAAATAAGGCTAAGCTAAACAATCAAGAATAATTGTAAATAAAAATCCAAAAGTCAACTTATCACTTTTGGATTTTTTTCAAATAATTATAAGAATGAAAAATTGGGACAATTTACTTATTCAATTAAAATACCTCATCAAGAGAAATCCAGAATGAGTTTTACTTCTTTTTGAGCGTTAACTAAAGTTTATATCATCCAACTTTATTTTTTCAAACCTTTAAACAAAAAGAAATGCCAATATATCACAAACTAGGGACTATTCCTCCCAAACGTCACATTCAATTTGAAAACCCTGATGGAGGGTTGTACTACGAACAACTTTTTGGAACCGAAGGATTTCATGGTCACTCCTCCTTATTATATGAGGTGCATCGACCAACTCAAATAAAAGAAATTGTAAAATCATATTCGGTTGAACCTAAAATTGCAATCGGAAAAAATATAAAATCTTTATTGCTAAAAGGTTTTGATTTAAAACCAGAAGATGATTTTTTAGACAGTAGAAAAGCCATGCTGGTTAATAAAGATTGTACCATTGGATTAGCAGCACCTCGAAAATCGCTAACCGAATATTTCTATAAAAATGCCGATGCCGATGAAATGATTTTCATCCATAAAGGAAAAGGAAAATTAAGAACCATGATGGGGAATATTTCTTTTGAATATGGAGATTATCTAATTATTCCGCGTGGAATGATTTATCAAATACAATTTGATACCGAAGATAATAGACTATTTTATGTAGAAAGTTTTGCGCCTTTTTATACTCCAAAAAGATATAAAAATGACTCTGGACAACTTTTAGAACACGCTCCATTTTGCGAGAGAGACTTTAAATTACCAACAGAATTAGAAACCCACCATGATAAAGGGGACTTTTTAGTTAAAATAAAAAAAGAAGGAATGATGCATGAAGTAATTTATGCAACACACCCTTTTGGAGTTGTAGGTTGGGATGGGTATAATTTTCCATATGGATTTTCTATTCATAATTTTGAGCCTATAACAGGAAGAGTGCATCAACCGCCTCCAGTACATCAAACATTTGAAACAGGAACTTTTGTGGTTTGCTCGTTTGTTCCTCGACTTTATGATTACCACCCAAAATCAATTCCTGCGCCTTATAATCATAGTAATATCGATTCTGATGAGGTATTATATTATGTAGACGGCGACTTCATGTCTAGAAATAACATAGAACAAGGACATATTACTTTGCATCCAAAAGGGATTCCGCATGGCCCAGCACCTGGAGCAATGGAACGAAGTATTGGAAAAACGTTTACCGAAGAATTGGCTGTGATGGTAGATACGTTTCGTCCGTTAATGGTTACTGAAGAAGCCATGGGAATAGACGATGGAAAATATTATATATCGTGGGTAGAATAAATTATTAATGGCAACTTTTTCGAAGCCAAAATTCGAAAAATAAAAATTATAAAAACATGTCAAAAGAAGTGAAATCCGTAGAATACGGACTTGAAAAAATATTTAGTGGTGCACAAGATTTTTTACCACTGTTAGGAACCGATTATGTAGAGTTTTATGTAGGTAATGCAAAACAATCGGCTCACTATTATAAAACAGCATTTGGTTTTCAATCGCATGCTTATCGCGGTCTAGAGACTGGATCTCGTGATTCGGTAAGCTATGTTTTAAAACAAGATAAAATTCGTTTGGTTTTAACTACTCCATTAAACAGTACTTCTCCAATAAATGAGCACTTGCGTAAACACGGAGACGGAGTGAAAGTTATAGCACTATGGGTAGAAGATGCAACTTCTGCTTGGGAAGAAACTACAAAACGTGGTGCAAAATCATTTATGGAACCAACCGTTGAGAAAGATGAAAACGGAGAAGTAATTCGCTCTGGAATTTATACCTATGGTGAAACGGTTCACATTTTTGTAGAAAGAAAAAATTACAATGGACTATTTCTACCTGGGTTTAAAGAATGGAAATCCGATTACAACCCCGATTCATTAGGATTAAAATTTATTGACCATATGGTTGGTAATGTTGGCTGGGGCGAAATGAACCAATGGGTAAAATGGTACGAAGATATTATGGGATTTGAAAATTTCTTGTCTTTTGATGATACCCAAGTTCACACCGAATACTCTGCATTAATGAGTAAAGTAATGTCTAATGGAAACGGTAGAATTAAATTTCCTATAAACGAACCTGCCAAAGGAAATAAAAAATCTCAAATAGAAGAATACTTAGATTTTTATGAAAGCCCGGGGGTACAACATATTGCAGTTGCCACAGACGATATTATCGAAACAGTATCTGGATTGAAAACAAGAGGCGTAGAATTTTTACCGCCACCACCACAAGCTTATTATGATGATATCCCTAAACGACTTGGAGTTCATATGGATATTATGAAAGAAGACATTAAAAAACTTCAAGAACTTTCTATTTTAGTTGATGCCGATGAAGATGGTTATTTATTACAAATATTCACAAAACCAGTTGAAGATCGTCCAACCTTATTTTTTGAAATAATTCAAAGAATGGGCGCAAAAGGATTTGGAGCAGGTAATTTCAAAGCACTTTTTGAGTCAATTGAAAGAGAACAAGCATTGCGTGGAACATTATAATTTGTTAATTTTATTAGAAAATAAACATAATATATCGTTATAGTAGTTGTATTATTAATAAAAATATGTTAAAGTTGATTTTTTGCTGAGAATAATCTAACAACTTTAATATCTTTGTACCAACAAAAAAACTAAAGGAGTGGTTTCCATTAATTTTTTTATATAAATTTTCATAATTTATAGTTTTTAGGTTGGTTAATAGTACAAAAACTCCATCATAAATTTGATGGAGTTTTTTTGTTTTAATATATTTGGAACAGAAATTGCGTTATTATAGGTAAGCCCTAAATACTATTTCCTATGAAAAAAATAATTGTACTTGCCCTATTTTTTCTCACTATAAGTTTTGATACCCTCCAAGACACAGCATTTGATACTGGCGAATGGTTTAAATTTAGAATTCATTATGGAATGGTAACCGCTGGGTATGCCACTCTGGAAGTAAAAGAAGCTGTAAAAAATAACAAGAAAGTATACCACGCCGTGGGAAGAGGTTACACTACCGGAATGTCTAAATGGTTTTTTAAAGTAGAAGACAATTATGAAAGCTATTTTGATAAAGTTACTGGCAAACCCTACCAATATGTTCGAAAAATAGATGAAGGTGGTTACTCTAGAAATGAAGAAGGTTTTTTCAATCAAGATAAAAACACCATTTTAGTTAAAGATTTAAAAAACAATACCATTCAGTCTTTCAATACTCCAGAGCACATTCAAGATATTGTTTCCACTTTTTATTATTTAAGAAAACATCCAAATGTGGATAAATTAAAAATTGGCGAATCAATAGCAATAGACATGTTTTTTGATCAAGAAACGACAAAATTTAAGTTAAAATATGTTGGAAAAGAAGATTTAGAAACTAAATTTGGCGTTGTTCCTTGTATGATTTTTAGACCATTAGTTCAAGCTGGACGCGTTTTTAAAGAACAAGAGAGTTTAACGGTTTGGGTTTCAGATGATGCTAATAAGTTGCCTCTAAGAATCAAAGCAAGTTTAGCAGTTGGATCTTTAAAAGCAGATTTAGAATCATTTAAAGGATTATCCAATCCGTTTACAATAAAAGTAACCCAATGACACCAGAAACAGGAAAATTATTAGCCGATTTAGAAAATAAATTTGATTCAATAAATCAAAAAACCGATACCCATCTCGAAGGGTTGCTTTGGTCTAAGCCCATAACTTATTGGGATTATATTCAAACCGATGCTTTATTAAATCTACAAACACAAAGAACTGTTTTGCCAGATGAAATGGTTTTCATTATGTACCATCAAGTAAATGAATTACTATTCAAAATGATACTTTGGGAAATAGATCAAGTTTGCAACTCAGTTAAGCCAGAAACACATTTTTTTGCTGAAAAATTAATGCGAATAAGCCGCTATTTTGATATGTTAACCACTTCATTTACTATTATGGGTGATGGAATGGAGGTTGATCAATACATGAAATTTAGAAATACGCTAACTCCAGCAAGTGGATTTCAAAGTGCTCAATATCGATTAATTGAGTTTGCTTCAACCGATTTAATTAATTTAATTGACCACCGATTTAGGGCTACTATTGATCGCAATACCCCCTACTCGCATGCCTTTGAACATTTATATTGGCAGGCAGCGGGGAAAGATTATAAAACTGGAGAAAAGTCTTATTTAATTCTTGAATTTGAAAGAAAATACAAAGCCGAATTTTTACGCTATATGGAAGAACATAATACTAGCAATCTTTGGCAAAAATTCAAACAACTTCCGGAAGCCGATCAAAATAATACCGAATTGATTGCCGCCATGAGACATTATGACAAAACGGTAAATATTACTTGGGTTATGGGTCATTTAAATGCTGCAAAAAAATATATTGAAAGCGGTCAAGGATCTGGGGAAGCAACGGGAGGAAGCGATTGGAAAAAATACATGCATCCAAAATACCAAAGAAGAATTTTCTTTCCTGAATTATGGAGTGAAGAAGAGTTGAAAAATTGGGGAGAAAATTGTTAAAATAATATCGGCATTTTGAAAAAATTTGCATTTCTTTTTTGTGTAATTATAGCGCTAACTTCTTGTAAAAATTCGCAAGAAGATTTTGTTATTGAAGATGCCGAACCTCAAAAATCAATCGTTGATTTTGGCTTCCATTATGATGACTTTAATGTGCATTACGACACTATTCAAAGTCAAGATACTTTTGAAAAAATTCTAAAAAAACAAAATCTTAACGGAAGAAAAGCTTCAGAAATTATTCGAATAATTAAAGATTCGTTTTCTACTAGCGTCCGTTTCAAACGGCCATATGTATGTTTACGATCTAAAGACAAATACCATAAATTACAGTATCTTATTTACCAACCTACTCGATTAGATTACTACCTAATTGATTTAACCGATTCAATTATTGGATATAAAAAAACAAGACCGCTTACTTTTAAAGTTCGAACTGTAGCAGGTGAACTAACCGGCTCATTAACCCAAACTTTGAGAAGTATGAAAATAGAACCTACACTTTCGGGCAGGTTAACCAAAGTTTTTGCTTGGTCTATCGACTTTTTCAAATCTAGAAAAGGCGATAAATTTGCCTTGAGCTTTACTGAAAGATATATTAATGATACTGTTTATGATGGCGTTGATAGTTTAAGGGCAGCATTTTTTGAGTACAAAGGAGAAAAAATTTATGCCTTCCCATTCGCACAAGAACGTAATGGAAAAACAGATTACTACGATGAAAACGGTAAAGCATTAAAAAACTTTTTCTTAAAAGCACCACTTAAATTTGTAAATATCTCCTCTCGTTTTACTAAAAATAGATTCCATCCTGTGCAACTTATTTGGAAAGCCCATAAAGGGACTGATTATGCCGCTCCTACTGGCACTCCAATTATGACTACTGCGGCAGGAGTTGTAGAACAAGCAGGTTATACCACCGGAAACGGAAATTTTGTAAAAATAAAACACGACAAGACCTACTCCACCCAATACCTTCACATGTCCAGGATTTTAGTACGCAGAGGGCAACGTGTAAAACAAGGAGATATAATTGGAAAAGTAGGAAGCACCGGATTGGCTTCGGGACCTCATGTGTGTTATCGATTCTGGAAAAATGGAGTGCAAGTAGATGCTTTAAAATTAAAATTACCTAATTCACAAACTATGGAGGGAAGAAATTTACCTCGTTTTAAAGAAATCATGCGCCCACTAAAAAGGGAATTAGATAGCGTTTCCGAAGTTACTTTTAGAAAAAAATCCAAATAATAAAAAGAATCAACTACATCGTTTGCATTTATAAGTATCACATTTTATTAATCATTTGTTGACTTTTTATGTATTCTTTTATCTAATTTTGTCCCTCAAATAAAATAATATGGCTTTACCAAACACCAATCCAACCAATACACAAGCTTGGCAAAATTTAAAAATTCATTATTCTAAAATGGAACACAATTCCATTAAAGAGCTTTTTCAAAATGATGCGCAAAGAGCTGCTAATTTTCATCTACAATGGAATGATTTTTTAGTTGATTATTCTAAAAACAACATTACTTCTGAAACTATTGATTTGCTTTTGAATTTGACCGAAGAGGTGCAATTAAAAAAAGCAATTGAGCAATGTTTTAGTGGAGAATTGATTAATCAAACCGAAAATCGTGCGGTTTTACATGCTGCTTTACGAGCTCCAAAATCGGCTTCATTTATTGTTGATGGGAAAAACGTAATGGAAGAAGTTTATACGGTGAAAGACAGTATTGCAAAATTTTCTCATGAAATTATTTCGGGAATAAGAACGGGCTACACCGGAAAACCATTTACCGATGTGGTAAATATTGGAATTGGAGGGTCCGACCTAGGACCAGCTATGGTGGTTGAAGCTTTACAATATTATAAAAATCATTTAAAGGTTCATTTTGTTTCCAATGTAGATGGTGATCATGTAAATGAAATCCTAAAAAAAGTAAATCCTGAAACCACTCTTTTTGTGATTGTTTCTAAAACTTTTACTACACAAGAAACACTTACCAATTCGGAGACCATTAGAAGTTGGTTTTTACAATCTGCGAATCAAGAAGATGTTGCCAAACATTTTGTTGCCGTTTCCACAAATATTCAAAAAGTAACCGAATTTGGAATAGATGCCAACAACATTTTCCCAATGTGGGATTGGGTTGGGGGTAGATTTTCGCTCTGGTCTGCCGTGGGATTATCGATAAGTTTGGCTGTTGGTTTTGATAATTTTGACAAATTATTAAAAGGTGCGAATCAAATGGATGAGCACTTTAAATCAGCTTCTTTCGATAAAAATATTCCGGTATTATTAGCATTAATAAGCATTTGGTATAACAACTTTTTCGACGCCGAAAGCGAAGCGATTATACCTTATACTCAATACCTTCAAAAACTTGCACCTTATTTGCAACAAGGTATCATGGAAAGTAACGGAAAAAGTATTGGTAGAGATGGGAAGGCGGTGAATTACCAAACCGGAACCATTGTTTGGGGTGAGCCAGGAACCAATTCGCAACACGCGTTTTTTCAATTAATTCACCAAGGAACTAAATTAATTCCTACCGATTTTATTGGGTATGTTTCACCTCTTTATGGAGATCAAGAGCATCATAATAAATTAATGTCGAATTTTTTTGCTCAAACAGAAGCCTTATTAAATGGGAAAACTCCAGAAAAAGTACAAGAAGAATTTGACAAACAAGGAATAGAAAAATCAAAGGCAGATTATTTAAAACCTTTTAAAGTATTTACAGGCGACAAACCTACAAATACTATTCTAATCGATAAATTAACACCAGAAAGTTTAGGAAGTCTTGTTGCTATGTACGAACACAAAATTTTTGTACAAGGAATTATCTGGAACATATTTAGTTACGATCAATGGGGAGTTGAATTAGGTAAGCAATTGGCCAACTCCATATTAGATGAAATAAATAATAAAAAAGTGGCAAATCACGATAGTTCTACCACTTTTTTACTAAATCATTTCTTAAATAAATAGCTAATTCTTGTAATCCTAATTAAAAATCTAAATATTAGAAGTAGTATTGAGGTTTTTTTTATTGATTTAATTGATTTACTATTAATACTTTAGATATTTTATAATAAATAATTGAAGGTTGTGAATAATGCACAAAAAGTGGATTTGTTAACTATTAATTAACAGTTGTAAAGTTATAATGTTTGAAATTTGCAAAAAGTTATAAAACAAAAACAAAAACAAAAAAACATGAAAAAAATTACATTTAACTTATTTTCGATTATGTTTCTTTTAATGGCTGCTACCATGTTTTCTCAAGGGAAAATTAAAGGAACTGTACTAGACAGTGAGCTTAAAGGAGCTCTACCAGGTGTAAATGTTATTGTAAAAGGTTCTACAACAGGAACTTCTACTGACATTGATGGTAAATTTACATTAAATACTACTGCTGCTTCAGGTCAAGTAGTAATTTCTTATGTAGGATTTCAATCTCAAACTGTTAGCTTTAAAGTTAGCAAAGGAGAAACTGTAGATTTAGGTACTATTAAATTAGTTTCTAACTCTAACCAATTGGAAGACGTGGTAATAAAAGGTTCTTCACTTTTTGATATTGCAAAAGACAGAAAAACTCCAGTTGCAGTTTCAACAATTAAAGCATCAGAAATACAACAAAAATTAGGGAATAAAGAATTTGTTGAGATATTAAATTCAACCCCATCTGTGTACGCTTCTAAGGGTAGTGGTGGTTTTGGTGATTCAAGAATAACAGTAAGAGGTTTCGGGCAAGAAAATATTGCCGTAATGATTAATGGTATGCCTGTTAATGATATGGAAAATGGAAGAGTTTTTTGGAGTAACTGGGCAGGATTATCTGATGTTGCTAGCTCAATGCAAGTACAAAGAGGTTTAGGTTCTTCCAGACTTGCAATTTCTTCAGTTGGAGGAACTATAAACATTGTAACTAAATCTTCACAAAGAAAAGAAGGTGGTTTTGTTAATACAATGACTGGAAATGACAACTATCGTAAATTTGTAGCTAACTATTCAACTGGAAAAATGAAAAATGGACTTTCTGCTTCTATCTTAATGAGTTCAACAGGAGGAGAAGGATATGTAGACGGAACAAAATTTGAAGGGCAAAATTATTTTTTAGCATTTGGATATGAAATAAATAAGAAACACAATCTTGAATTTACATTCACAGGTGCTCCTCAATGGCATCATCAAAGAAGTACAGGTATAACAATTCAAACATACATCAACAGAGGTGAAAATGGAAAACCTAATAGAAGATGGAACGAAGATTGGGGTTATCTTGATGGTAAAGAATATAACATAAGAAGAAACTTTTATCATAAACCAGTAGGTTCATTAAATTGGGAATGGGATATTAATAGTACAACTAAATTAAATGCATTAGTTTATGGTTCATGGGGTCGTGGTGGTGGCTCTGGAGCATTTGGAAATGTTGTAGTAGGTACAACTAATCTAAATTATGCTAATAACCGATTAAGAGATGCTAATGGTTTGGTAAATTATGAATTAATTCGTCAATACAATCAAGGACAAATAATTACAATTCCAAATGCAAATTTTACAGGTACTGTAAATACATCTAAAGCACCAGAAGCTGGTTTCGGAAACGTAAATACAGGATCAAATGGTATATCAATGATTTCTGGAATCAATTCTCATAACTGGTATGGAGGTATTATGAACATTAATAAAAAGTTTAATAAAATAACAATTGATGCAGGTGTTGATTATAGAACTTATAAAGGTATCCATGTAAGAAATGTTAATGACTTACTTGGAGCCGATTTCTACAAGGATACAAGAGATGTTAATAATAATCCTTTTTATACTAACGAAACCTTTTCGGCATCGCCTTCGTTAAATCCATTCTTCAATGCTACAAAAAGCACTGCTGTTGATAGAAATTGGGATGGTTTAGTTAATTGGATTGGAGGATTTGCACAAGCTGAATATGCTACAGAAAAATTAACTGCATTTGTACAAGGGGCAATTTCTAATCAAGATTTTCAAAGAATAGATAGATTTTTATATACAAATACCAATCCAATTCAAACATCAGAAAAACAAAACAGGTTGGGAGGAAATATCAAGTTAGGAGCAAATTACAATCTTAATAACAAACATAATGTATTTGCTAATGTTGGCTATTATTCAAGACAGCCATTTATTGATGCTATTTTTCCAAATAGTAGAAATTTAGTGAATGACGACGTTGTTAATGAAAAAATATTAGGTATTGAAGCTGGTTACGGATTTAGATCTTCTAAATTTAATGCTAACGTAAATGTTTACAGAACACAATGGGACGATAGATTTACAAGTAGAGCAGATACTGCACCTACTAATCCTCAAGGTTATTTTGTGTTCAACGGAGTTAGCCAATTACATCAAGGAGCAGAATTAGACTTTAATTATAAACCAATTACTACATTAAGAATTAATGGTATGTTTTCAATTGGTGATTGGTCTTACAAAGGAGAATCAACAGGAGATACATTCAACAATCAAAATGAAATTATTGCTACTGGAACTAAGGTTTATTTAGATAACGTTAAAGTTGGAAGTGCAGCTCAATTAACATCATCACTTGGATTAGATTATGAATTTTTACCAAAATTTAAGTTCAATATTACCGGAAACTATTATGATAAATTGTATGCTGATATTAATCCAGCAAGTTTCAGTAATCAAATAAATAAAGGAACTTTACAATTACCATCTTATTATGTTTTTGACGCTGGTTTAAACTATGTATTAGCTGTTGGAAGTGGTAAAAAAGATTCAGTTAGTTTAACATTAAATGTAGACAACTTATTTGATGAGTTTTTTATTCTAGAGTCACAGACAAATATCTTTGCAGACGATGTTGCTAGTGGAGGTCAAACATACAACCAGTTGGGTAGAACATACAATGGAGTAGCTGATGCTAATAGAGTATGGTTTGGTTTTGGAAGAACATGGAACTTTGGAATTACTTATAATTTCTAATAAGTCCATTATTCTATAAATTAAAACCTCTTCTTAAACGAAGAGGTTTTTTTTATTCTGTTTTTTCTATATATTTGTTAAAATAAAAATTAATTATATGTACGAATTTATTCAAAAATTTCACTCAGGATGGGCTTATTTAGCGCTTTTATTATTGGTAATAGCCGCTCTTAATTCGGTATTGGGAATGGTTTCAAAAAAAGAATTCTCTTCTAAAGACAGAACAATTGCCTTGCTTGGTTTGATTTTTTCTCACGTTCAATTACTTGTGGGATTGGTGCTTTATTTTATTTCACCACTTGGTAAAGCAGGTTTAAGTGAAATGAGCAATGCAGCTATTCGACTTACAGCTTTGGAGCATCCGCTAATAAACATAATTGCAATAATATTCATCACCATTGGTTGGTCTAAACATAAGAAAGTAACTTCTAGCGAAGCAAAATTTAAAACTATTTCTATCTTTTATGGAATAGGTTTATTGCTAATTTTGGCCAGAATTCCATGGCATTTATGGTTCTAATACGATAGTTCTATTGGTGTTTATTTGCCAAAAACGAACTTACATCAAATTAAAACTCATCAAAGATGAAAAAAAAAATAACCAAACTTCTTGTTATACTTATTGCTTTATTAGGCACCAGCTTTTTTGCTCAATCTATTCTTATCGGAAAAAAAGAAGCTAAAATAATTACTAAAGATTCGGTGAAAAAACAAAAAATAACTGAAAAAACTCTAGTAATTACCGATTCGGCTACTGCCTATAAAGGCAAGTTTAAACCCTACAAAAAAACAGCCAGGGCTTCCTATTATGCTAATAAGTTTCATGGGCGACGCACTGCAAGTGGCAGAATTTATAATATGTACGAACTAACGGCTGCACATAAAACACTTCCTTTTGGAACTAAAATAAGAGCAACCAATATTGCAACAGGAAAAACAGTTGTGGTAGAAATCACCGACAGAGGACCATTTGTAAGGGGAAGAGAAATCGACTTATCTAAAAAAGCCTTTTTTTCCATCGCCTCAAGTAGTGGTGCGGGATACATTAATGTGTGCTTGGAAATATTACAAAACTAAATTACCACATATTAAAAGGATGTAAACTAATATAGGAGTTGTAATAACGCGTGTCTCCAGTAACCTCTTTTCCCAACCAATTGGGTTTTAATATAGCTTCATTTTCATCTTCTAACTCCACCTCAGCCATTATTAGGCCCTCATTTTCTCCGTGAAATACATCAATCTCAATAATGTGAATTCCCGACTTTACTTCATAACGGGTTTTTTCAATAACTCCTTTTTCACATAATTTTAATAGTGATTTGGCTTCCTCAAGGGAGATCTCTTTCTCCCATTCCATTCTTGAAGTTCCGGTTTCATTTCCTGAGCCTTTAATTGTTATATATCCTTTTTCACCTTTAATTCTAATGCGTACAGTTCGTTCTGGATCGGAATTAAGATAACCTTGAGCAATAGCATGTTGCACAGAAGACTCGGCAATAAAATCCAAAGAGGTAACTAAAAATTTTCTTTCTATTTCTATCATAAATCAGCTATTGGTATCAAAAATAGCATTTCTGTTTTCAATAAAAAAATTAAATGAAATTAAATAATTAAACAAGTCCTCTAAGGATTTTAGATCTTAATCGACTTCAGGTTTAAATTTTATTTTTATTAAAAATCTTTGCATAAATTATTTTTATATAAAATGTAAAACACGCTTCCTTTTTTTTACTTTTGCCGAGAAATTCATATTTTTTTGAACCGATAAACAAAGCTATTTAAGACAACCCAATTCTAATTAAGGTTCATGAACCATAGCAAAAAAGTAATCCTATTTATTTTATTGGTAACAAGCATTCAGCTGATTTTATCTGTTTTTTCAAAAGAGATTGGCGCCTATTTTCCTTATTTTAAAAATGTGAATTTAATCTCGGATATTACAGTAAAAGAGAAAACTAAAATAGGTGCTATTGAAACAAAGCCTCATTCTAAAACTACTGTATTAGGTGGATTTGTAATCAATGAATTGGATGCCTATCAAAAGAAAAACACACTCATTCGCTTTAATGCAGATACTTTAGCGCCGGCTTTACCAAAAATTAGCCAAAAACTTATGCAGCTTGCAGAAGGTAAAAAAGTTAAAATTAGAATTGCATGGTTTGGAGACAGCCAAATAGAGGGCGATTTTATCACTCAAAATGTCAGAGAGCAACTACAAAATTATTTCGGTGAACAAAAAGGAGTTGGTTATGTGCCAATATCTTGCGTTTCGTCCGATTTTAGAAGAACAGCCAAAGTTTTTACTAGCGGAGATTTTAAAGTTGATAATTTTAAAAAACAAGAACATGGCTCTAGTTTGTTTTTATCCGGGTATTCTTTTTACAGCCCCAATTTGGAAGTTGAATTTAGAGATAATGTGAAAAAAAATAGTGCTCAATCAACTCAAAAATGGCTGCTTTACGGAAAAGGTGATACCATTGCTGTAAAAATTAATGATTCTGTTAAAAAATTTCCTGCCAACTCCGAATTCAACCGTGTTTTAGTTGGAAGCGGAACCTCAAGCAAAGCCAAGTTTACCATATATGCAAAGCATACACCCATTTACGGGGTTAGTTCTGAGCCACAATCGGGAATAGTATTAGACAATTACTCTTTCCGTGGAATTACAGGAGTAGAGCTTAAAAAAATAAACAGTAGTTTATTGGCAGAATTGGATAAGTCAGGGTATTATGATTTAATTGTTTTTCAATATGGAGTGAACTTATTGTTCCAACCTAATGACACCAATTACGATTATTATTATCGAGGCATGCGCCCTGTAATTAAGAAGTTTCAAAACAATATGCCAAATACGGAGTTTTTATTATTTAGCTGTTCGGATAGAGCTTTTAATTATGACGGACAATGGAAAACCGCCATCGGAATTGATTCATTAATTCAAACTCAAGCTCGTTTATCTTATGATACCAAAATTCCGTTTTATAATTTCTATAAATCAATTGGTGGCAACGGGACTATTGTAAAATGGGCTGACAGCATCGTTCAATTGGCAAATAAAGATTATATTCATTTTAACTTTAGGGGAGCAAAAGCAGTAAGTAAAACCATTTTCAAGGCCCTAATATGTGATTATCAAAAAGCAGTAGCTTATAAAAAATCTAAGCTACCGGTTTCTCAGAAAACATCAGTAAATGAAAAAGAAACTGTTAAGCTAAAACAGGATACTCAAAAAATAAAAATACCAAAGGCACCTATTAGTAAGCCTAAAGAAATAAATGTAACAGGTGCGAAAACACCTGTAATTAAAGCCGACTCTATATGATGGAAATAGATTGGAATAGCGTAAAAGAGCAGCTTTTGTATGATGCTCAAAATCCATTGTTATTTAACAATGGCTTCTTTGTGTATTTCTTATCGGCCTTCATCTTATTTTATTACTTATTTAGAAAAAACTACAAGCACAGAGCTATAGTGCTTTCTTTATTTTCTCTTTATTTTTTCTATAAAGCGAGTGGAAGTTTTGTTTCTATTGTGATTCTATCTGCTTTTTTTAATTACGGAATTTCCAATTGGATGTATAAAGTACAAAAAAAGGGAGGCAAACAATTTTTATTGTTTTTAAGTGTTGTTTTCAACCTCGGATTGTTGTTTTATTTTAAGTACACCAATTTTTTTATTGAAGTATGGAATAATTTTTCCGAACTAAAATTTAATGTCTTACACATCCTATTGCCAATAGGAATTTCCTTTTTCACCTTCGAAAATCTGAGTTATACCATTGATGTATACCGAGGAGAAATTGAGCCCGAAAAAGGAATTGTAAACTATATTTTATTTCTTTCATTTTTTCCAAAACTAGTAATGGGTCCAATAGTTAGGGCCAAAGATTTTATCCCGCAATTAAAGAAAGATTATTTTGTAAGTGACACCGATTTTTCAAAGGGATTTTATTTAATCATTACCGGATTGATTAAAAAGTTAATCATCTCCGATTATATTTCGGTGAATCTCGTTAACTATGTTTTTGACGGACCTCATCTTCATAATGGACTGGAATGTTTGGTGGCTTTGTACGGATATGCTATTGTTATTTACTGCGATTTTAGTGGTTATAGTGATGTAGCAATTGGTATTTCAAAATGGATGGGGATCACAATTCCAACCAACTTTTTATCGCCTTATCAAAGTAAATCGGTGAGTGAATTTTGGCGCAGATGGCACATTTCGCTTTCGAGTTGGTTGCGTGATTATTTATATATTTCCATGGGTGGAAATCGTAAGGGTAAATTCAGAACCAATATAAATCTATTTTTAACCATGCTTATCGGAGGTTTTTGGCATGGTGCAAGCTGGAATTTTATCATTTGGGGAGCCCTTCACGGAACGGGGTTAATGATCAATAAAATGTGGACTTTTCTTTTCGGAAAAGTAAAGCTGTTGCCTTCGGGGTTGAGTAACTTTTTCTATGCACTAATTACCTTCCATTTTGTGTGTTTTTGTTGGATTTTCTTCAAGGCAAGTAATTTGGATACTGCACTGCAATTCATCCATCAAATAATGTATCAATTCACTTTTGATGGTGCCTACGAATATGTAGAAAATTATAAATACGTAATCAGTATGATTGGAATTGGCTATGCCATTCATTTAATTCCGGATAGCATTTCAGAAAAATTTATCGAAAGACAAAAACACTTTCCAATGGTTTATTACTTGGTAGGAATGTATGTTTTTATTGCGCTGTATTCAGTGTTTAAAAGCGCGAAACCGGTAATGCCGATCTATTTACAGTTTTAGTAGTTTTTACACAAAAAATCGTTCCAAACTTTTGCGAAAGCAGCCACGAACAAATTACCTTGCAGCGTATAACCTTCTCTAGAAAAGTGAACTAAATCTTGTCGCAGCAATTGTTTTTTCTTCCAAATTGAAGCACCTTCTATCCCATTTGAAATAGAATATAAATCCCAATAAACTATATTATTTGCATTACAATACTCTATAAGAGAAGCAGTAATTGTTTCTAAAGCTGGGTTTGGCTTACTTTTCTTAAAATAAGAAACAGGAGGTGTGGTTAGAATGATACAGGCATCCGGCGAGGCCAAACGCAATTTAGAAACCATAATTTTCACATCAATTATAAAACTTTCTGAAGTTAGATTTAGGTCTTGAGCCTCATTAGTTCCTAGTGAAACAATAAAACAATCGGCTTTTAATTTCTTTAAGTGTTTCCAAAATTGAGAAGTTTTATTATAATCCGAATATTTAGCTCCATTAGCACCAATGCTGTGATAAATAATTCCGCAAGCATCTCTTTTTTCTAAAGAAGCACCATAAAAATGAATGGTGTCGTTGGTAGGAAACGCAAGTCGGAAACCCGATGTGAGCGCCTTTAAATTTAATATGGTATGATCTGGAGCCGAAGCAAAGCAGCCATTTTCGGCATCACAATCATTGTATTCCAAATACAATTCGGAAACGGGTCCGCCTAAAAACAATTGTACTTTATCAAACGAATCTTTGATGCCGTTTACAGGGCGTAATTCAAAGTTAAACTCTGGATCTGGACATTGAGATTGCATTCCAAAAGCCGAAATGCCACACGTAATTGTAGTGTCGGGGCGAGCCAATCTGCTGCTTCTCCATTCGCTTTTACTACTTGAAAAAATATCATAAGGCGCATTTGATTTTCCAACCTGATACGGAAAAACCATGCCGCGGCCGGCATTACCAAAATAATTTTGCAATTCATTCCGAATTACCGAAGTAGCTACATCCCCTTGAATATGAGAATCCCCAATATGAACAAACACCGCATTTTCCTTGCTGTAATGTTTAATCTTATACAATTTAGCCAAAAGCGGAAATAATGAGTTGTTGTTCTCGAGGGTGTTTTTTGACAGGTTAACAGCGGTATTTAAGGTAGTGTCTATTTTTTTGGGATTCCAATCTTCTATTTTTTGCGCGCGCAAAGGCACTGCACTAAACAGCACAAATACGAATGCAAAAAAACAGTTATTAGACATAAAAAAGGGATAAAAAACAAAAAGCCATTCCCTAAAGAACGGCTTTGTATTAGTATTATTGAGATATTATTTTTTAGATAATTTAGATAATAATCTTAAGAATTCAACATAAAGCCAAACCAAAGTAATCATTAATCCCATAGCTCCATACCACTCCATATATTTTGGAGCTCTTTGAGCAGCTCCTTCTTCAATTTGATCGAAATCTAAAAATAAATTTAAAGCAGCAATTACAATTACAAAAAGGCTAATTCCAATACTCGCCATAGAATTTCCATAGTGAATAGGTTGAAAACTAATAAAAAAGGTTAGTACCCAAGAGAAGAAATAGTAGATTGCAATGGCAACAGTAGCAGCAATTACAATAGATCTAAATCTTTCGGTTACTTGAACAATTTTAAACTTATACAATCCAAGACAAACTAAAAACGTTACAAAAGTGCACGTTACTGCTTGAATAACTATACCTGGGTAAACTTGGTCTAAAATGGCAGAAATCCCACCAATAAATAACCCTTCGCAAATTGCATAAGCAGGAGATAAATAAGTTGAAAGATGGGGTTTAAATGACGTTATTAATACTAAAATAAAACCAACAATAGCACCTCCAATAGTAAAAATCATAGGGTTTTGATCATTAGAGACCATGTTCCAAGTGCCAAATGCACCCATCACTAACAATAATAAAAGAATAAAACTTTTGTTGATTGTGCCCGCAACTGTCATGGTTTGATCCATGTCCATAATTACTGCATCATGAACTTTATTGCTACTAAAAGTATCAGATTTAAAAAATGGATTTTTTGAATTCATAACATTTAAAATTTTTTGTTTTTCAAATATACTTCTTCTTTTGAAATGAAAAAAGAAATGCCAAAATATTTAACCTAATTTAAACAAATACAAATTGCTGTTTTTTGGCCTACTTTGTATAAGTTTGTATCCATTATGAGCAGAACACTAGTTATAGGAGATATTCATGGCGGCTTGCGCGCCTTACTTCAAATAATGGATCGCGCCAAAGTAACTCAAAAGGACAACCTAATTTTTTTAGGTGATTATGTAGATGGCTGGGGTGAATCTCCTCAAGTAATTGATTATTTAATTGAACTTGGGAAGCGTCAAAAATGTATTTTTATTAAAGGCAACCATGATGAGTTGGTACTGGATTGGCTCTCTGAAAATTTTGAAAATTTTAATGAATCCATTTGGTATAACCATGGTGGAGAGGCTACAGTGAAAGCCTATGCTTCTGTCTCAGAAATTACGAAAACGGCTCATAAGGCTTTTTTATCTTCTTTAGAAAATTATTATCTCGACTCGCAAAACCGCTTGTTTATTCATGCGGGATTTACCAATATGAATGGGATTGCTTTTGAATATTTTCCAAAATTATTTTATTGGGATCGAACACTTTGGGAAACAGCGTTGGCATTAAATGAAAACCTAGATAAAGAGTCCTTATTTTATCCAAGAAGATTATTACTTTACAATGAGATATTTATTGGTCATACCCCAGTCACAAAAATAAATCAAACGATCCCCGTAAATAAAGCTTGTATTTGGAATGTAGATACCGGAGCGGCATTTAAAGGTCCGTTAACAATTATGGATATAGATACTAAGGAATATTGGCAAAGTGATTTGCTGCCAGAATTGTATCCGCTAGAAAAGGGAAGAAATTAAAATGCACTTTGCAATTGAATTTCTATCTTTGTATACTAAACAAATCGCTTTATGAAAAAAACACTTATTGTTCTGATTCTGACTATTTCTGGCTTTGTAAGTGCACAAGCTTATAAAGGAAAAGGAGATATAAAATTTCAAGTAGGAGCGAATATTCAAAAATGGGGTTCTGGAATTTCGGTTGCTACCGATTTTGGAATTGGAGAAAACATGTCGTTTGGTTTTCTTACTTCCTATTTGTTAAATACAAACGAAGATTTTGGCGCACCAAAATTTGAAGATCGATTTGATGTAAAAGCACGATTTAATGCCAATATAGGCAACGTATTTAAATTAAAAAACAATATTGACATTTACCCAGGGTTGGATTTAGGATTGCGCAACTTTGGAGCACATCTTGGAGCGCGTTATTTCTTTACCAATGGCTTTGGGGTATATTCTGAGATTGGATTTCCAATAGCAAAATATAAAACCAGCCCAATTTTATATGAAAATTTAAACAACCAATTCGTATTTAATATAGGCGCTTCCTTTAATTTATAATTTCATATTAGTTTTCATGAAAAAACAAATTGATAAAACCTTGCATTGCAAGGTTTTATATTTCCTATTATATAAAAATAAATTTATAACTTTGTGAGGTTAAATCGGTTAAACCTTTTTTAAGTTTAAAAGTCTAAAAGGTAATTCTTAATAGTGTAGCATGAAAAACAAATATTCTAGAAGAAATTTATTTAATAAATTTTTCTTTTCAAGTAAAGAACGTATCGACTTACTTTTTGAGAAATACAAAAGGAAGAATTATGGTCAAAGAAATTACCACCCTGCTTCCGAATTAGCTGCGTCAAATAGAATAGGAATTATTACAAGTGGGCTAACCCCTTATACTGGTGCTTGGAACAAAGCAACAGCCTTGCATTTATTACGAAGAACTCAGTTTGGATTTAAATTTTCAAATGTTGCAAGTATTGAACAAGCCGGATTAAATGCGAGCGTAAATGCACTACTATCATTTTCAAATATTTCGCCCAATCCACCTGTGAATTTTTATCAAAATGTATATGCAGATGAGGGGAACATCCCCTACGGAGGAGATTGGACACAACATGCTTTTAATTCAAATTCAATAGGAAACACTACCAATGCATGGAGAACAACTGGAGTTACTTTATGGAATTTAGGTTTAGCACTAAATCAAGATTTAAACCTAAGAGAAAAAATGACCTGGTTTTGGTATCATTTAATTCCAATAGATTTTAACTCCGTAAGAGCTTCACAAAATATATATTGTGGTTCCAATTCAGCAAGAATATGCCATGAATATGTTAAAAATTTTAGAACAAACGGTTTAGGAAATTATAAAACACTTATTAGAAACATTGCTACACAACCAGCAATGATGTATTATCTAAACAATCAGGCAAATACAAATAGCGCGCCTGACGAAAATTTTGCTCGCGAAATAATGGAGCTTTTTACACTTGGTAAAGATCCATTAAGTCAGTTCACAGAGGCTGATGTAGTTGCTGCTGCAAAGGTTCTAACGGGTTGGAGGGTTCAAAATTTAAATACGCATCCTACAAGCACTAATTTTGTAGCATCTCAACACGATACAAGCACAAAACAGTTTTCGGCATTTTTTAATAACGCAACCATTTCAAATAATGGAAGCGCCGAATTAGATGCATTTATTGATTTAATTTTTTCAAAATCTCAAGTAGTTTCAGAATACATCTGTAGAAGATTATATCGCTATTTTGTTTATTATGATATTGATGCAAATATAGAAGCAAACGTAATTGTTCCTTTAGCCCAACATTTTGTTGCAAATAATTGGGAAATCGCTCCGGTTTTAGACAAATTATTTAAAAGCCAACATTTTTATGATATGGCAAATTATGGAGTATGTATTAAATCTCCATTCGATTTAGTAATTGGATCCTTGAGGACTTTTAATATAAATTATAATGTTTCTGATAATACCAATTACCATGCACAATATTATGTTTGGGCAGCAATAAATAATAATTTTTTAACCCCTATGGATCAATCGATGGGAGCTGTTCCAAATGTTGCCGGTTGGCCTGCTTATTATCAAACCCCAAATTTTCATGAATATTGGATAAATTCAAATACAATACAAAAAAGAGCTGCATACCTAGAAGGAATATTTAATGGATTCAACCTAAACTTTAACGGATTGACTACCCGAATTGAAGTAGATGTAATTGCATGGGTTTCTCAATTTCCATCATCATTAATTTCAGATCCAAACACTCTAGTTGACCAGTGTGTTAACTATTTACTCCCAATTGATTTAAGTGCTACAGCGAAAAACGATTTGAAAGTACAAAATCTATTATCAAATCAAACAAATGATGGTTATTGGACAACCGCTTGGACTAATTATACAAACAGTCCAACTAATGCGGGTTATACTAATATTGTTAAATCGCGATTAAAAAGCTTGTTGCTTGCAATTACCCAATTATCAGAATACCAACTAATGTAATTTGCCATGAAAAGAAGAAATTTTATTAAAACAAGTGCTTTATTTGCTTCTACTCCATTATTATTTAAGGGAATCCCAGTAATGGCATCCTCCGAATTGGATAGTTTAACACTTGAAAAAATGGCACTTTCCGCGATAAATTGCGGCAAAATATTGGTTATTATCCAACAAAATGGGGGTAATGATGGGCTTAATACGGTTTTCCCTTTAGATCAATGGAGCAATTTATTTAATGCAAGATCTAATATATTAATGAATCAGTCTAGTGTACTTACATTAAACAATAATAGTTTCACAGGGCTTCACCCTGCAATGACTGAAATGAAAGATTTGTATAATAATGGAAAAATGATGATTGTTCAAGGAGTCTCCTATCCTAATCCAAATTACAGTCACTTTCGAGCAACTGATATTTGGTTTACAGCTTCTGGAAGTAATCAAAACATTGATAGTGGTTGGCTTGGAAGGGCACTAGATATAAAATACCCAAACTATCCTACAGCCTATCCTTCAACAGATATGCCTGATCCATTAGCTATTCAAATTGGTTCCACCTTGCCGTTTTCTTTACAAGGGCCAAATATGAATATGGGGTACAGTGCACCTGATCCAAATGCGTTATTAAATGTAATTAATGGAATTACAGATCCTGCTCCAAATTCTGATTATGGACATGAATTAACCTTTCTTCGTTTGATGAAAGATCAGAGTAATGTATATAGAAATGTAATTCAAACTGCCTATAATATGGCATTAAATTCAGGTGTAACTTATCCTTCAAATAATAAATTAGCAGATCAATTAAAAATAGTTGCCAAACTTATAAATGGTGGGTTGCAAACTCCCGTTTATATTGTAAATCATCCCAAAACCCATGATACTCACGAAAATCAAGTTGATAGCGCCGATAAAACTCAGGGGTCACAAGCTATAAATTTAACTTTATTATCACAGGCTATTGGAGCATTTCAGCAAGAATTAGCTTATATGGGTAAAGAAGATAAAGTAACTGGAATGACTTTTAGTGAATTTGGAAGAAGAATAAAAAGTAATTCAAGTATGGGTACTGATCATGGCGCAGGTGCTCCAGTACTGTTTTTTGGAGGGGCATTAAACACTAGCGCAAGTCAAGTTGCCAATACTGCATACCCTATTCCTGGAATGATTGGAAATTCTCCTACACTACCTACAAACGCTTCAGTTAACGATCAGGTGCCAATGCAATTTGATTATAGACAACTTTATACAACGGTAATGCAAGATTGGTTGTGTATGTCAGAAAGTGAGGCAACACAAGTATTGGGCGGGAATTATGTTAAATTACCAATCTTTGATAGCACCTTGTTAAGCAATATTAATTTTGAAGAAAAAAACAATTTAGATATTTTACTATATCCAAATCCGAGTAGCGATGGAACTATTAACTTGCAATTTCCTGAATTAGTGAAAGCCCATCTTCAATTTACAGTTTATTCCATAAATGGAAACCTTATAGAAAATTCGATTGCACATGTTGAAGAAAATAAAGTTAACTTAAATTACTCAAATCTAGCATCGGGAACTTACATCTTATCAATAGATTGGAACGGTCAAAAAATCTATAAAAAATTCATTATTAGATAATAAAAAAAGCGTCCTTTTTGGACGCTTTTTTATTTCTTTTCATTAGGTAAAACTACAAATCAAATTTAATTCCTTGTGCCAAAGGTAAGCTTGTAGTATAATTGATTGTATTGGTTTGTCTTCTCATGTATACTTTCCAAGCATCAGAACCTGACTCGCGGCCACCGCCTGTTTCTTTTTCTCCTCCAAAAGCACCGCCAATTTCTGCTCCTGAAGTTCCGATATTTACATTTGCAATTCCGCAATCAGAACCTGCAACAGATAAAAAGGCTTCTGCTTCGCGCAAATTATTCGTCATAATTGCAGAAGACAATCCTTGTGCTACTCCGTTTTGAATTGCAATGGCATCTTGCACATCACCAGAATATTTCAATAAATACAATACCGGTGCAAAAGTTTCATGTTTAACAATTTCAAATTCATTTTTAGCTTCAGCAATAGCAGGTTTTACATAACATCCACTTTCGTAACCTTCTCCTGAAAGTACACCGCCTTCAACTAATATTTTTCCACCTTCGGCAACTACTTTATCTAATGCTTGTTGGTATAATTGAACAGCTTGTTTATCAATAAGTGGTCCCACATGGTTGTTTTGGTCTAATGGATTCCCAATTCGTAATTGTCCGTAAGCGCCAACAATTGCGTCTCTTACTTTATCGTAAATACTTTCATGAATAATTAATCTTCTTGTAGAAGTACATCTTTGACCTGCAGTTCCTACGGCTCCAAATACGGCTCCGATAACGGTCATTTTAATATCCGCGTCTGGAGTTACAATAATGGCGTTGTTTCCGCCCAACTCTAATAACGAATTTCCTAATCTTGCGGCGCATGCTTGCGCCACAATTTTACCCATTCGTGTCGATCCTGTTGCAGAAACTAAAGGAACACGTTTGTCGTGCGTCATTAATTCTCCTACAGTATAATCGCCATTTATTAAACATGAAATTCCCTCAGGAAGATTATTTTCTTTTAATACCTCAGCGATGATATTTTGACAAGCGATTCCGCAAAGAGGTGTTTTTTCAGATGGTTTCCAAACGCAAACATCACCACAAATCCATGCCAAAGCCGTATTCCAAGACCAAACCGCAACTGGGAAGTTGAATGCAGAAATAATTCCTACAATTCCTAGAGGATGGTATTGTTCGTACATGCGGTGCCCTGGACGCTCTGAATGCATGGTTAAACCGTGTAATTGACGCGACAACCCTACAGCAAAATCACAGATGTCTATCATTTCTTGCACTTCGCCATATCCTTCTTGAAGGGATTTCCCCATTTCGTAAGAAACCAATTTGCCTAGAGGTTCTTTATATTTTCTCAGTTTTTCTCCAAATTGGCGCACAATTTCTCCTCTTTTTGGAGCAGGCATTAATCGGAATGTTTTGAATGCTTCGGAAGCCGTTTGCATTACTTTTTCATAATCTTCGGGAGTAGTTGTTTTTACTTTTGCAATTAATTGTCCGTCTACTGGTGAGTAGCTTTCAATAATTGATCCGTTAGAAAAATGGTTGTTACCAGTTGAAGTACCTTCATTTATAGCTTTTACGCCTAAAATTTCAAGTGCTTCAACCATTCCGAATTGTTGTGCAATTGTAGCCATTGTATATAATTTTGTTTAGTTCTTTTATATTTTATACAAAAATAGTGGATTATTTTGAATTATTGATTGATTTCCATAATGGTGCCACATTGCTTGCAAGTTCGCATTTCATGAGAGGCATAAAATTGATTAAAATGAGGAAGGAAATCTTTTTCAATATCGTACAACTCAAAGTATGCTTCATGTAATTTGGTATTGCAATTTTCGCAAAACCACAATAACCCATCGGTGAAACCTTTGCCTGCACGTTTTCTTTCAATTACTAATCCAATAGAATTTTTGGTTCGGCTTGGAGAATGAGGGGTTTTGGCAGGAAGTAGAAACATATCCCCTGCAGATAGGTGCATGGCTTTTTTTTGTCCGTCTTCTTGAATATAAACTGTAATGTCGCCTTCGAGTTGGTAAAACAATTCTTCGGTTTCGTTGTAATGGTAATCTTTTCTTGCATTGGGACCCGCAACAACCATAACAATGTAATCTCCCGAATCTACATATATGTTTTTATTGCCTACCGGAGGAACCAATAGGTGTCGGTTTTGCTCAATCCACTGCAAAAGATTAAATGGTTTTAATGCTGCCATGCCTTTTTTTTACGAAAATACTAAAAATAAAAAAGGTTAGCAGAGCTAACCTTTAAAATTTAATTTATTTGTTTGATGAGGTAAATATAAACCGGAAAGTGATCACTAAAACCGACTTCATTAATAGTATGACGGAGGGGATAGCCTTTATATTGGCCAACTGTTTGAATCATGAAGGGTTTATTGTAAATTCCGGCTTTCCAGTATCTAAAAGAAGAATAATCGGGTAGCGTAAATTGTTGTGAAACCATAATTTGATCAAAAATATCTCCGGCATCTCTATAAAATAAGGATGCGTTTCCTTCTTTTGCCATTTGCTCAAATGGATTGTAAATATCTCCTGAGGAAACTAATTCTGATTTCTTAAGTTTGGCGCCTAAAGCTACCTTTACACTTCGATTATATGCCCCATCGTTCAAATCGCCCATAGTAATTATTTTTGCTTTAGGGTTAATTTTCACTAATGAGTCGATGATTTTTCTATTTAATGCCCCTCCAGCTTCTCTAAAAGGAGAGCTTTTCTTTTCTCCGCCAGAACGAGAAGGCCAATGGTTTACAATTACATTTACTTCTTCTCCATCTAAATATCCGGTAACCAATAATTGATCTCTGGTATATACTCTTTCGGAATTTAGTTCAATTTCCGATTTATCATCGGAAGCATCATCAACTTCATTTTTCTTTTTGGCAGAAAGGTCTAATTGTTTTTTGTAAATTATCAATGGTATATTGATGGCGCTGGTCACTTTAAAATGTTTCTTTTGATACAACAACGCCACATCAATTCCTCTTTTATCTGGCGAATCAAAATGTACAATTCCATAATCAGAACGGAGTAAATTGGGTTGTTTTACTAAGTCTTCAAGTACTCCACGATTTTCTATTTCAGACCCTCCAATTAGAGTTGGAGAATTTGGATTTTTCTTTTCCTGTATAGAACCCGTGCCTATTTCTGATAGCACTCGGGCTAAATTTTCTAATTTTTGTTTGTATTTTTTGTAGGTCCAATTTTGAGCCCCATTAGGCAGCCATTCTTCATCAATATTTGGATTGTCTATGGTGTCAAACAAATTTTCAAAATTATAAAAAGCAACTGTATGAACATTATAACTTTTTGCTTGAGCATTGACTCTTTGTATTGCTACTAAAGCTAGCGCAATTACTATAAAGGTTTTTAATTTCATAAATTGTTTATTAATTTAAGGTCAAGTTATTATAAACTTTGCACCAAAAGTACTATTTTTATTAAAATAATGTACATTTGTAGGCTGTTTAGTTTTTATTAAGACTTCAGTTGTAAGAATAATTAATTTAAATCAATTTATGAAAAAACTTGTCATTAGTTTGTTATTTGTGATGCAAGTGTGTTTCGTTTTTGCCCAATCTGGAACTGGTTTTTCTGGAAAAGTAGTAGATTCAAAAACACAAAAGGCGTTACAAAATGTTGTGGCTACGGTGCTAAATAGTAATTTAACACAAGTTACTGACTCTGAAGGTAAATTTATTTTTAAGAATGTTGCTGTAGGAAGCCAATTATTAAACATTAAGAGTGCTGGATTCAAAGATGTTTTATTAGCCGTTGAAGTGGCAAATGGTAAAATTTTAGATTTAGGCGTTGTCTCTTTAGAAGAAGACATTACTCAAGAGCAACAACTTAGTTTAATTACCATTACCGATAATGATCTTGGTGATGATAATAGTGGTTCTGAAAGTACTTCGGGTTTATTACAAGCCTCAAGAGATGTTTTTCAGCAAGCTGCTGCATTTAACTGGGGACAAGCTCGTTTTAGAATTCGTGGTTTGGATAATGAATACGGAACTACGATGATAAATGGAATTTCAATGAATAAAATTTATGATGGTAGGCCACAATGGGGAAACTGGGGCGGATTAAATGATGCAACTAGAAACCAAGAGTTTACAATGGGTTCTGGACCTTCAGACTATACATTTGGAGGAATTCTTGGAACACAAGAAATAAATACAAGAGCATCTATTTTTAGAAAAGGTTCGCGGGTTTCTTTTTCAGGCACCAACACTAATTACAATTGGAGAACAATGGGAACTTATGTTTCTGGAATGAATTCTAAAGGATGGGCGTTTGTGGTTTCTGGATCTAGAAGATGGGCAGAAGAAGCTTACTTTGAAGGGACTGATAATAGTGCAAATTCATTATTTGCAAGTATTGAGAAAAAATTTAACGAAAAACATTCCTTGAACTTCACTGCTATTTATGCTCAAAATTATAGAGGAAAAAATTCTCCTAATACTAAAGAAGTATCTGATATTGCTGGAGTAAAATACAACTCGTATTGGGGTTATCAAGATGGTGAACAAAGAAACTCAAGAATCAAAAACCTTAATGAGCCCATTTATATGTTGAGTCATTATTGGAAAATTAGTCCTAAAACAAGCTTAAATACCAATATTGCATACCAAGTAGGTTCAATAGGAAATAGTCGATTTGATTTTCAAGGACAAGATAATCCAGATCCAACCTATTACAGAAATATGCCAAGTTATTATACTACACAATTTGATGATAATGGAAATTACATTGGAAATAGTGCTATTAACTTATTAGAGGCATCTCAGGCAAAATTTCTTACTAACAGGCAGTTAAACTGGAATGAACTTTATGACATTAATAGGAATAGCACTGCTGGAAATAGTTACTATGTGCTATACGAAGATAGAACAGATGATAAACTTATTAGTGCCAACTCGGTATTGTCTTCTCAATTAGCAGATAACATTTTAGTAAATGCTAGTCTAAATTTAAAAAAACTAGATTCACATAATTTTCAAAATTTATTGGATTTAATGGGTGGTAAATATTTTAATGATTTTGATAATTTCGGGAGCAATTCTTCACAACAACAATCTGATTTAAATAATCCAAACCGAACAGTTGTCGAAGGAGATAAATATGGCTACCATTATAAATTAGCAGCAACCACATTTGATGCATTTACTCAATTTAAGTTTACTTATAAAAAAGTTGATTTTTATCTTGCCCAAAGCTATTCTCGTTCTGAATATCAAAGAGAAGGTTTATATAAAAATGGATATTATCCAACCAACTCTTTTGGAAAAAGCAAAAAAGTTGAGTTTGATAACTTCGGATTTAAAGGAGGGCTAACCTATAAAATCTCTGGAAGACAATTTATTGATTTTAATGGTTATTATGCTACCAAAGCACCAAACATGAGAAATACTTTTCCTAATGCAAGAATAAACAACAATGTTTTTCCTAATTTGAAAAGCGAAACCATTTCTAGTATTGATGCGAGTTACATTATTAAAACTCCAAGTTTAAAAGCTAGAATTACTGGGTTTTATTCGTATATATCTGGATCAACCGAAACTTCATTCTTCTTTGCTGACGCTATTGATGACGGAGATGCTTCTAATGGAGAAAGTTCTTTTGTGGCAGAAACTATTAATGGTTTAAACAAAAAAAATATTGGATTAGAGGTTGGA
>Ga0078894_10000149_pt1 | contig 43169 bp, 34 predicted proteins | sample LauGreSu1BDMLBSD_2_FD_67506 | JGI IMG/M metagenome (GOLD analysis project Ga0078894, IMG submission 67506) | Freshwater lake microbial communities from Lake Michigan, USA - Su13.BD.MLB.SD (version 4) (version 4) | ecosystem: Environmental > Aquatic > Freshwater > Lake | place: Lake Michigan...
GGTCTTGTTCAACTTCTCGAAAAAATGGGAATCGGACGCCCGTCAACCTTTTCTAGCTTGATCGATAAAATACAGGAGCGCGGATATGTCAAACTTCAAGACGTCCGCGGGAAATCGATGGAGTGTCGCGAGTTCACGATCTCGGAGGGAAAAAATATAGAATCAAAAACAGAAGTTCGAGAGATTGGTGGTGAGTCCAGGAAACTTGTTATTCAACCTCTCGGAATCGTTGTTATCGAATTCCTTCTCGAACACTTTGCACCATTATTTGAGTACGAGTTCACAAAGAATATGGAGAATCAGCTCGACGAAATCGCAACGGATGGAATGGTATGGCATGAGCTTTGTTATAAATGCTGGTTTGATGTCAACACACAACTACAAGTATTGAAAGAGCGAGGTGTTGTCAAAGAAGAGATTCAGATCGACGACAAGCATTCGTATATCTTAGGGCGTAATGGACCAGTGATTCGGTGTCGCGTGACGGATGACGGGGACGCGGATGCGAAGAGCGACGCCAGCGACAGTGACAGTGCCGGTGCACCCCTTCCTTCTAAAAAAACAAAACCGAAATTCATATTTAAATCGGTGCGGCCTGACCTTGAGTATGTTAAGATCCTGCGTGGAGAGTATTCGCTGGCATATATGCTTGGCGAAGCCACAGAGGGCGGTAGCAGTGGCGGAGGAACATCATGTGCGCCAGTTGCAGTCGCCGGAGGTGGGCGATTTATGGGGCAACATCAAGGCCAGGATGTCGTTATTAAAAGCGGGAAATACGGCGCGTATGTCGTATGGGGATCAACGAATATATCATTGAAGCCATTGTTGGGTGGTGGCGGCGGCAATGTTCCATCAGTTCCTGGCACGAAAGGCAAATATACACCTAAATCAAAAACGACGACAAATCAAAAATCCGAGTTTGATTTGACATTAGATGATGTGGTACAATTCATCGAGAGAAATAGCGCGCCGGTGGTTGTCGTTGAAGACGGTGATGGAGAACCTTCCGCGTCCGCGCCCACGTCCACGGCGGCGTATGTCCAAGGCCAAGTATTACGCACAATCGACGAAAATACAACAATACGATATGGAAGATATGGACCGTATATCTTTCATAAAACGGCGAAAATGACAAAACCGGCATTCATCGCTCTAAAAGGGTTTCCAGAACTGCATGGGAATTATATAACGTGTGATGTCACAGTGTTACGCGAGTGGATCGAGAAAGAACAGGCTACTCCAGCGAAACCGAAACCGATGTTTGGGTTCTTCAAGAAGAAGTAATATTCCTTACTATTTACGGCGGCGTGTAGTACGGGCTTTGCGCTTAGATGAGCGACGACCACGACGGCGACGCACGGTGGAGCGCTTTTTCGAGGGTTTGATGGGGCGACGACGACGAGTTGAACCACCGCCGCCGGGAGTTCCAACAGGACTTACACCAGGACTTCCATCATTTACATCAACGTTCATTTGTGGATCGCAGTCATCAAAAATGTCACTAGGCAGAATTGTTCCAGTAGCTGCTCTATACTGACAAGAATTTTTTATTTGGTCTATAATATATTTTGTTTGTTCAGTTTCCAATTTTTTAAATACTTCTTCTATAAATTCTATATTAATGGCAATAACCGGTTCACTTTGGGCACGATCTTCATATGACTTAAGTTTTTTATCAAGAATAACACACGCAATATTCATCGCATCAAGTCTAATTGAGTCTAATAACGCGTTTTCACGTTGACCATCCTCACCATAAGTACAAAATAACGGGTCTAAGAGCCAATACCAATAATAATAATCTGTATACAATTTACTATCTGATGGCGTTTCTGGCGTTTCTGGCGTTTTTGGCGTTTTTGGCGTTTTTGGCGTTCTTGGCGTTTTTGGTGTAAGAGGACCTATATTCAAAAAATTACGCATAAAATAAGGAGTGAAACCAGGAGTACTATATTGTGGTACAGTAATAGCTCCATCTGCAGTAGAGTATGGTCCAAATGCTACACCTGGAGTTTGCGGTGTAAGAATATCTGATTTTGGAGTAGGAGTTTCATCATTTAAAGTAGGAGTCCACTTGAAGCAAGGACATTTTGGTGTGGCAGATCCCGGTGTGCTCATATCTATTTTACATTATTATCACAAAAAATAATCCCAAACTCTTTGTATACCCTCTTCTAAACCGACAACACACTTGAATCCAAACAATTCTTCCGCTTTCGTAATCACCGGTCGACGGCACATTGGATCATCCTGGGTTCTCGGGAGGTATTTCACTTCGAACGCACCATTCGCATTGACTGGTCGCTGTAACGCTTTACGAAACACTTCAACGAGTTCATTCATTGTAAACTCACACCCGGGATTACCGATATTCACTGGACCAATGTCATATACACTCGACCCCGCCGTCGCCATAAACGCCACCAGCCCACGCACTGTATCGTCGATGTAGCAGAACGACCGGGTCTGTGTTCCATCCCCGTAGATTTCAATCGGCTCACCACGCTTAATTTGCCGGATAAAATTGGTGATCACCCGCCCATCATTAAGATCCATTCGCGGTCCGTATGTATTAAACAACCGCGCGATCTTCAGGTCTAAATCCGGAAACCTTTTCTGGTATTCGTAGATTAGCGTCTCAGCAACGCGTTTCCCTTCGTCATAACATGAACGCTCACCAACCGTATTCACATTCCCGTAATAGGTCTCGGGTTGAGGGTGGACAAGAGGGTCTCCGTAGACCTCACTCGTAGATGTAAACAACATTTTACAGTTGTATAATACACAGTAATCAAGAACACGCTGCGTACCATTAATGGATGTCAGCAATGTCTCCATCGAATATTTTTTATATTTCTCAGGCGATGCAATCGATGCGAGGTGGTAAATTTCGTGGATATGTTCTTCATTGAATAGGATCGTGCTAATTGGTTTCGTAATATCATAATCGATAAAGCGGAATCGTGGATGCCTAGGTTCCATAATCTCTCGGAGATTGTCAAGCGATCCTGTGATGAGGTTGTCTACACAAATCACGTAATTCTCGGGGGATTGCGCGAGGAGGTGAATACAGAGATTCGAGCCGATAAAACCCGCGCCGCCGGTCACAACAATTGTTTTCTTCGTTGCCATGGAATCGAATCGACGTAATTACATATAGCAATTATTATCTAAATAGTGTATAACCGAAATAAAAATGGAAAAACTCGCGGGCCCAAATGACCTTGTCCCATCGTTCAAGATATTCTCGATATTGATCATCGTTACAATTGTTATTAAAATGGTATTTCAGTATAGTTATAATGAAAATGCAGCGCCATCATTTAGCAATGTAAGTGATATGAGCGACATAGAGCTAATCAAAGACGAAATAAAACAGAAAGACTCGTCTGATTTGAAGAAAACGATTACAGTTTATTTCAAGTCGTATATCTTCTATTATTTGACGCTACTTTGGACAGTTTGCTTGATGGTTACAATTGCGTCAATTACACTGAATAAGTATGATCCAGAAAAACCAGGATGTATTGCCAAGATGAGTATGATCAATATGATCCCGATTACATTATTTATGGGTCTATTGATATGGATTATTTATCAAAATACGGTGTATTATAATAAAATTAATTCAGGTCATGTTGCAGAAACTTATGTAACATTTGATACAGCAGTAAACATTCTTTTACTGGTTCAGGCAGGTATTATGTATGCATACATCAACCAACAAATATTATGTTCGTCGGAGATGGGACAATATAGCGAGGCAATGTCAAAATATGGTCCATATATTGCTGGATTCATAGCACTTATTGCGGGTGGATGTATGGTACTCAATGAGATCATTCTGAAGTTCTTTACGACGGATGGGTAGTCCTCCCCGCCATCCTCCGTCTCCTCCGTCTCCTCCGTCTTCCGCTTCCGTTTCCGCTTCCGCTTCATCTATTTTTTGATTACGAAATCACCGATCAGGTGATGGAGTAATCAAAAAATAACTAGATAAATTTGTATGTCAATCCACAACCTGTATCATTCTCCCAGACCCCCGATATTTTTATAATAAAATGTTGGAATTGCGGTTTGTCGTGAATCGACATATCATGCTTCCATACACTAATTACTCCATTACGTAATTGTTGTATGATATCACCACTCGGTTTTGGCACTTGAGCGCTTGATTGATGCTGAAGTTGAACCCATTTATTCAAAATACTTCGCTCAATCTCTTCAAATATAGTGAGCATCGTGCGATTATGTTCATGTTGTGGATCAAAATGGCAGTTGTAAATATTGCTATTGAAATTCTGTTCATTTTGTTTTATGAACAACTCAAATTGAATATATACGCCATTCATAATGAAATCATTGGTTGAATATGTGATTCGATTGAATATACTATTGACGATATGTGTGTTTACTCTTCGTTCGGTAAAATAAAGCTGTGAGGGCATGTATTCATTTGCATTAATAACAACGTTCATTTCGAATATTGGATCACGTATTCTCTCGTATCGTCGAAACTATTGATATATCATAAATAAATCGGTTTAAGCAAAGTTCCAATAAATATTCTGTCTATAGTGTAGAAAATACACTCACTACCAATGGCGGCGAAATATCACATCACGAAATATACACGTAAAATGGCGAAGAAAATCGGTGTCGTCGTAAAACCGTCTACGAACCCAGAGAAGAAGATCGACGTGTTTCGTCATTCACGTAAAATCGCCAGTGTTGGCGCAGCAGGTATGAATGATTTTCCAACCTATATTCGCACTCGCGGCCTCACGTATGCAAAAACCCGCAGGCGCTTATATAAAATGCGTCACGAACGCGATCGTCATGTCAAGTGGAGTGCTGGTTGGTTGGCTGATAAGTTGCTATGGTAATGGAATGGATGGAATCAAATGTACCCATTTTCGAAGTTTCGCGCGAAAATTGGTATAAATCAAAGACGCGCATACATACTAATCGTATCCACGTCATTCCATTATTCCATATAATGAAATTCTTTGAAACACATTTTAACGAATATGTCAAAAAGGTAGAAGAATATTCACTTCACCCAATCATAAAAAAAACGATGGCTACATTCCCGCACGACATTCAGCATCTACCAAGTATGATCATGTATGGCCCAAGTGGTGTAGGCAAGTATAGTCATGCATTGTATATGATCTCTCGGTATAGTCCATCTCATCTTAAGTACGAGAAGCGAATTGCCGTTGCGTATAATAAGGACACATTTTTCATTAAAATCAGTGACTGCCATTTTGAAGTGGATATGTCGCTTTTAGGTTGTAATTCAAAACACCTGTGGAACGAAATCTATAACCAGATTCAGGATATCATAAGTTCACGTTCATCGTCTAGCACAACCGCGTTTGTCATGTGTAAGAACTTTCATAGAATACACAGTGAATTATTAGAAACGTTTTATAGTTACATGTCGGACAATCTTAAGTTCGTAATATTATCTGAGCATGTAAGTTTTATTCCCGACAATATACTTCACCGTTGTAAAATGATTCCATTCAAACGTCCAACCGCTACAATGTATAATAAGTGTCTATTTTCTTCAACAAGCACTAGTAGCACTGGAACTGGCAGTGGTAGCGCGGCAAAAAAAGGATCAAAACTGGGTTCGGTTGCAGCCGCTGCAGCATCACCATCGACCACGCATCAACCAGCGTCACCAACTGATATCATAAAGGAAACTCCTATTCGTCTAACTAGTAAATTTCCGTTGGAAACAATCACAAATATAAAAGCGCTGAAATCAAATATGATGGAATTAACCGAACCTCATGAGAATATATGCAATTGTATTGTAGAGATCATTCTCTCGCCAGAAGTACAATTAAAATACGACGCGCTGAGAGAACGTCTCTATGATCTTCTCACATACGATATCAATATACAAGAATGCGTTTGGTTTATACTACGTCGCTTGATCATCAATGGCTCATTATTACCCGAAATGATGGACGATATTATGATACATATCTACACATTTTTTCAGTATTTCAATAATAATTACCGCCCGATATATCATTTAGAGAATTTCGTCTTATTACTAGTATGTAAGATACACGGATTCAAACATCAGTTTCCACCGTCGTTATCTCTCGCAAATGTCTAATTCATTTCAATCCATGTTTCCATTCCCGTTTCCAGAATCAATTCAAACCTCATTACACACGCTCGGATTTCCTGATGGAGTTACACCACCGTCCATGAAAGAACTAAATAAGAGGTATCACCTTCTCGCATTGAAACATCACCCAGATAAGGTCGTTGGAGACGACAACCATAAGGAGGCAACCGAGAGATTCAAAGAAATCAACGAGGCGCATAAACGCGTCAAAGAATACTTTTTTTCGGATGACCCTGGAGGTATGCCGGATATTCATATGGAGGCAGGTGGGTACGATAGTATTCTTCAGTTATTTATTCAATCGATACTTGTAAAAATGACAGCAGTCAATGGATCGACGACTACTGATAATAGTGCAAATGCAATTCAATCATTGATTCATATGATCATTACGAAAGGTATCCAATCTGGAATCACAATGTTTCGTACAATGGATAAGCATACATGTCTTACGTTGTATGAAATTCTCTCGAAGAACCAGGATCTATTTGGAATCTCTCGAGAGATTATGGATGAACTTACAAGTATCGTCGAAGAAAAGACGGGCGAAGACCTTGTTGTTCGTATGAACCCGTCATTGTTGGATATGTTGCTCGATCGGATATATATTCTTCATGAATGCGGGCAGATCTATTATATCCCATTGTGGCATACTGAGCTTCATTTCAATAAACCCGGTAGTGATGGAGGTAAAAGCGAGGTCATCGTATTATGTGAACCGGAACTCCCGGATAACGCATCTCTCGATGATAATAACAACTTGTTCATATCTCTCGACGTGAATATTGCCGAACTATTCTCCAAGCAGATCTTGCCAGTTTACATTAATGACGAAATCAAGTCGCGCGGGTTTATTTATTATTTGCATGCCACGGATGTTACTTTACAATCACACGGTCGTCAATGTATCCCTCTTCGTAATCTTGCCGGTAGTGGTGCTGCCGGAATCTCAAAATGTAATACGAATACCAATGATATCTATAAGGTGGGGATCCGCGCAAACGTATACGCAAATGTGCGGTTGGTGTCGGGTGCGTGAAAGCCTCAAAGGCTCAAAATTAACTATTCGCATAGTATTTATAAATTCCTCCTATTATCCAAGCAGTGTTTATTATGATTGACTGATACTGTTTGGACTTAATGCAAACAATCAACAACCCAGTTGCGCCAAGGGTATTTAATACAAAATCTATCGTTTTTTCAAACGTAACGACGTATGGGCACAATACCAATATACTTCCCGCCCATCCAATTCCTTCTAAAATAATTGTTGTACACTTATTCTGAGACGTTACTGTGTTATGATCTGGTATAGGTTCTGAAATAGGTACTATTTTATTCGATGCATATGCTTCGGACATATCTGTTAATTATATCATACATATAATATTATATTGTAATTCACGTTATCATCAAAAAAGATCATGATAACATGAAAAAGCATGAACTCTGAAAAAATTGAAATGTAAAATTGTATTACTAATACATGCAGCGATCAAGCAATCAGACAATTACAATGGACAATTTCAGAAGAAGCAACAACTACAACAAGGATATTCACGGCCAGTGGCGCGCGAATGCCGGAGAGAAGGTCGTCTACACAGAAGACTTCCCTGCCGCCATTCTTTGTGCCACCGAATTTTCAGACAACTCTACGGGAAAAGGAAGAGCGACCAGGATCGAAATCGAATTTGATATTACTAACCCCGACGCAGGCATTTTCAGACACACCGACAACGGACGCGGCATTGAAAGACACTCGGACCTTACCAGATTTCTCAAGTTTGGAAGCACTGAATCTTCCGATACGTTTCACCATTACGCTTGGGGTCGTTTCCGCGCAATGACTGCGTTCATGCCCGACTACGAAACCGCTGAATGGAATGCCGACTTCAAGTTTCAGAGCAACGTCAATTCTCTCAGCCGCGTTTGCCAGCCTTGGAGCACATTGGAGAACATGCAAAACTCGATCGTGGATGTTCCCATCACTGAAGCAAACCGCCACATCGGGTTCGAAATGGTAATGAAGTTCAACGTCTCGATCTTTGGCGAAGAACGTGCCGCAATTTACGTTGCAACGCCTCAATTGCTGTTCGACAAAATGAAGGAACGCCTCACTACGAAGTACGGCGAATCGGTGTTTCGTGACACCGAGTTCGTCCTCACTGTCAAGAAAGGTGCCTTCGTGATGAGCGAAAGTTCTCGAACGCACAACTGGAAAACATTCGAGCAAATGCTGCGCGAACTCTCCGAGAGATCCCCTACATCATGCCAGGTTGTGTTTGCCCAGACGTTTCAATGGAGAAGCATTCCAGCACAAGTCATCGAATACAAGCTGTCTCGTGAAAATCCGGAGCTATCACAACTGTTTCCAACCTATGGCACTCGATGCATTCCCGCACAGCGTGTTCTCATCTGCAACGATGACCGCTTGATTGAAGCCCGCAGAAAGTTCATCATGGACAAACGCGATGGACACAATACCCAAAATGGAGAAATCGTCTTCATCAAAACAACCTCTGTCGGGACTGGCGGTTCATTCGCAGATCAGCCAACTCCTTCCACCACAAAGGTTTCCATCAAAGACGATTGCCCTAATCTTCCAGGTATATACCAGATGTACGTGAACGAAAAGAAGCGACTTGAAGACGAGAAAGCAGCCGAAAAGAAGGCAAAGGCCAAAGAGGCACGTGAAAAGAAGAAACAAGAAGAAGCTGACAAAAAAAAGAAGCCGGCGCTTGCAGTTGCCGGTGGAGGCGGTGCTGCTGCTGTTCCTGCCGCGGAAGAGTCAAAAATCGTTGCTCAGAAAAAACGCAGATCGGCTACTCCTCCTCCTGCGCCTGCGCCTGCGCCGGTTGTGAATGCGGACGTTCCAGCCATTCCTCTTCAACCCAACGCAACAAACATCAATCTCGGCCGCGGGAATGAAATCAGAAATGATGTCGTCTTGAAGATGTGGGAGATTATGTCAAAGTACATACAACCTGAATCAGTCGATCAATCCAAGGCAGAAATCAACCAACATTTCGGAATCTCTTTGTAAAGGTAAAGGTAAGAAGAATCATGTGTGTATGTGTACTAACACTTTTTTTAGTATTTCATTTTTTACGATCATAAGTAAAAAAATGAAATTACCTGTAAACAAGGTGTTAGTATTTTTTTGATATTCAACAATAATACAAACATACCTGTAGTCATCGATTGACAGTCTTGTATATGCGCGTTATTCTAGACTATTTTAGACCTTGCGGACAATCTTCTTCTTGGAAGCAGCGTCACCTCCAGCAGCAGCTGCAGCGGCAGGAGCGGCGACAACTGGAGTCGGCTTGGCAACAGGAGTCGATGCGGTTTTGGCGACAGGAGCAGCAGCAGGCTCGTCATCATCATCCTCTATGATTGCAGAGACGTTGTCGTGATCATGCTCACCACCATCAGCATCGCCATCCACGTCAGTAGGCACAACCTGTGAGACAATCTTGGTCTTCTCCTCCTCGTCCAGCTTGATATGGCACTTGCCCTTCAGCGACATCTTGGGCTTGACGATCGCCTGGAACAGCTTCCAAGTCACGCCAAACTTACCATTGGCGAACCAGATACCGCCGCACTGGATCGAAACGGCGATGTGACTGCCCTTCGCGATAAGATCCTTGGGAGACAACGCAGGATTCGATGCGTCGGGGAAGATCGGCTGCATGTCGACGTCATAGAGCTCAAGCTCCTTCCATTGACCATCCCAGAAAGGCAACTTCACCTTGAGAGTAGGAGCACGCGTCATATCAGCCTCCAGAGTGTCCTTGTTCTTGGGGTACTTGAGAATCGGGGTCCAGAGCGCATCCACTGCATCAGCCGTCATCTTGGGCTTGCTGAACCATTCCTTCGAGTTGGTGATTGCATCCTCCTTGATTCTCTTCTCGAATGCAGTGATATTTGCGAGAAACTTCTTCGTAGCGGGAGTCTCGAAACCGTCATTGGGAAACTGGAGCGCAAGATCATAACTTACCTTGCCAGACTTCTCATCCGTGAAATCATTGACACCCCAAGTGAGCATCAGAGGAGACGACAGATTGAGAACAGTGCTGGTCTTTGAGTTGACAATACCAACACTGCGACCGCCGACAGAATTCACCTTGGGCTTGGTGTATTTCATGTCAGTAAGAGGATTGAAGGAAGCGCCGGGGATAACCATTTCAGAAGCCATTGTGATTGAGTACGAGTGTTTAACGATGTGTTGAACGATGATATATGTATTCATCATAAATGTTTAAATCAATTTTTTATGATGGATGAAAATTCAAATACTAATTGATCGGTTGCTACGATGCTCCGGCGAAGCCGCCGTCGTAGGGGGCGGAACCCCGGCGGAACCCCCTTAGCACCGCTTCTTATCAAATATAGAAACAACCTCCCTAACAAGAATGTCAAACTCCTCACGTTGAGTAATCGAAAGCGAAAGAGTATCATTGAGTTTCTTCAATAGATCCTCAAGACGCGCGCGATCCTTCTCAATGTCGGCTGTTTTCTGCGCTTGCACTTTATATTCATTTGCAAGAGCTGTCAACTTCTTAAGTTCAGATGAATAATCGGTATTTTCCTTTTGGATCAGGTTCTTGTATTTGTTATAATGATTAACAAATGCAGTAGCGACATATCCAGAAATATTATGAGTATTAAAATGTATGCCGGTAAGAAGCCGAACCATCTCATCCTTGTATTCATCCTTAATCAGCTTATTATCGACGGTTGTCTTGACATTCTCAATGTGAGATGCGAGCTCACCAAGTGATTTCAAAAATCCAGGGCGCATCGCGTCAAGGGTTTCAAGGTATCTTGTATCGGCGATCATTTTCTTATAATGGGTCTGAATTGTCGCGTTCAAGCGCTCAGACTCGTCATAAAGCCTCTTCATTGCTGCACGAGACGACTCTAAACGAAGTTGCTCATTTCGAAGCGTAACACTGACACCGTTGTAGTTATTTCGGTTCTCAGTTTCAATCTTCACTTGTTCATCACTGGTTTCCTTCATGATCGTCAAAATCTTCTCCTGAAACTTGGTCAACTTTACATTTGTCTTTGCATTTGTTGCGATGATCTCGTCAATTGCCGATTGTTTCGGAATAGTGGGAGCAGCAACAACAGGAGTAGGCGAAGCAACAACAGGAGTCGGGGCAGCGACAGCCTTTGGAGAAGGATCAGCATCGAAAACAGGAGTAGGTGCTACACGAACAGCAGCAACTGGGGCTGCTACAGGAACCGGAGCGGGAGCGGCGATCGGAAAATAACGGCAAAACACGCGGTTATGGTTATTATTGTCATTCGTCCAGAGCCATTCAGCATCAGCCGGGATATTGGGACGAGATCCACGCCCAACTGAACGCCAAATATTGCTATCCTGGTTACGACCATAACTAACTGGCTTGGTCCACAATGAATCATCAAAGTTATTCCTTGTCCAACCAAAGCTTTCCTTAAGGGAGCAACGCCAGTCAAAAGGTTTTGTAACTTTTCCTCCGAAAACACCGATGAATGCAGCGGGTCCGCCTTTATCCACACCGTCGATCGCAATAACATCACCTGGCTTCACAAGAGGCGAAAAATGATACGTAGTTGTCCAACTGGTTCCACGTCCAATCTTCTCTCCATTGACATACATATCAAATTCGTTATCGCAAGTGAAGTAGATTGGCAATCTAGTAGCGGGAGCAGGAGCGGGAACTGGAACCGGCGCAGGAGCGGGAACAGACCTCACAGCAGCAACGGGTGCAACTACAACTGGCACTTTAACAGCCGGAGCGGAAGCAGGAGCACTCGCAGCCTTGGGCGCAGGTACAGACACTTTAATAGATATCTTTGGCTCCGGGAGTGATGCAGCTTTGGGAGCAGGCACTGGTGCAGGCTTCGGTGCTGGAGCTGGTGCAGGCTTGGGAGCAGCCTTGGGAGCTGGCGCAGGTGCAGGCTTCGGTGCTGGAGCAGGCTTTGGTGCTGGAGCAGGCTTTGGTGCAGGCTTCGGTGCTGGAGGAGGAGGTGGTGGGCTTTTAAATATACGCTGTATGACTTTTGGTACGAAGCGGCGTAATAAACGTCGACTAGAAGACAAATCATTCTCTGCCACTATCTCGGTATCCACATCATACACAGGAGCTACAACATCGTCGATTTTATAAGAGTCGACCTCGTTGGAAACAGTTTCTGTGTATACTTCTGGAACATCAAGTATCGTGATACTCGAAACCAGTGATACCGAGAGAAAACAGAGGAGAACACATGATGATATACGCATAAAATGGCAGTTATACAATACTATCATAAAATATCTTTATGTCGTAAAAGATAATAAACATTTTATGTGACTATATATATTTATTAGCGCGTTTGCGGAGATCAAATGTCGGTTGCTCCTGTAACAAATAATGCATCAAATCGCATTGAAACACAAAAATTATACATGACACTACTTCAATTCACTCTTTATGATAATCCATATAAGTACTATTCACGTAAAATAAAACTAAAAAAAGTTCCGTCATTACAATCCTTACATTCAGGGCCAGGATCAGGGTCCGTAACTGGATCTTCGGGTCCAATTGAATATGTAATCGCGTCAATGTATCCAATAAACCCCTCTATGTCGACAACCGTGAATGATGGTGTAAAAACCCGTAAAAAAATGAAACTAACACCCGCGCCAGCAGCAGCGACTTCAGCATCGACCGCGACAGATAAAGAACAAGAAGGAGAACCAGAATCGCCTAAAGGTAGTAAGAATGCATCATCGCCATTGGAAGAAGAACAAGTAACCAACGTGATTATATTCAAACCCAGTGAACACGAAAAGATGAAAAATACAAAGTACACATTAACAGAATTACGAACATTGTGTACGCATTATGGTATCAAAAAGTCAGGAACAAAACCGGAATTAACACAGAGAATATATACCCATTTAAAACAGTCCTATTATATTGTAAGAATTCAGCGTATTTTTAGAAACTTTATCTCTGGGAAATATCGCGTATTGTGCGGCCCGGGTTATCTTCATACGTCGCATTGTGTGAATGATACTGATTTCTATACATTTGATAAATTATGTGAAATCAAGCCTACTGAATTATTCACCTATCGCGATAATGACGACAAAGTATACGGATTCCATATTGCTTCTATTTTCCATCTTGTTATTAGTTCGTATCCAAATATCACCAATCCGTATAATCGAAAATTGATTCCCGCAGCGATCATCAACAACCTCTATGAAAAGCTTATATACGGTTCTTTACTAGGATTTCGCGTTTCTGTAAAACTAGATGATCCAGATGAAGAAGAACAACAGGTTACAGTTGGAAATTTAACCACAAGCAGTGGTCTATCGCGAGAGAAACAAGAGGAGCTCTTTATTGTCGATTTATTCCAGCACATCAACACGCTTGGAAACTACTCTGATTCAGAATGGTTTATCGCATTACAACGTGCAGAACTTATTCGGTTTATTCGTAATGTACACGACATATGGTATTATCGTGCCAATTTGTCGCAAGAAATGAAAGAGCGAATATGTCCTCCGAATGGAAATCCGTTTGTATTAAATAACGCTCATGTTAATTTGAACGTGTTGACATTATTGACCGATCCAGAAATTCGCACGATATGTGTCTCCATTATCGAGAGAATGGTTCGTCGTGGTGTATCACGAGAAGATCAATGCCTCGGTGCATTCTATGTGCTCGCAACTCTTACGATTGTGAGTCAGGATGCGAGAAATGCGTTACCGTGGTTATATGAAGCAGTTATGTAAAATCGCGATAACATTGATAAAAATACGCACCTGATCATGATATGAAAATATATCGCGAAAACAACTTAAAAAGACATTACTCATATGTGTATAACAATCAAATCCGATGGTTAAGTCTGCTCCTTCTTCTGCCGCCCCTGTTGCCGCTTCTGCCGCAGCCCCCGCTGCTAAGCCTGCCAAGCCTGCTACCCCCAAGGCTGCTGCTAAGGCTTCTGAGTCTGCCCCTGTTGCGGCTCCTGCCCCCGCTGTTGAGGGCGCTGATGCCTCTACTCCTGTCGCTGAGGTTGACGGCTCTGTTTCCACTGCTCTCTACGGCAGTGTTCTTACCAAGCTTCAGAGCGCTCAGGCTCTTCTTGCTTCTATTCGCTCTGAGGTCAATGAGCTCAAGCGCCAGCATGCCCGCGAGCTTCGTGCTGCCAACAAGGCTAACAAGCGCCGCAAGACCAACGCGAACCGTGCTCCTTCTGGCTTCGTGAAGCCCACTCTGATCTCTAACGAGCTCGCTGCTTTCTTGGGCAAGCCCGAGGGAAGCGTTCTTGCCCGCACTGAGGTTACTCGTGAGGTCAACGCCTACATCCGCAACCAGAAGCTTCAGGACAAGGACAACGGTCGCAAGATCAACCCCGATGCCAAGCTTCTTAAGCTTCTGAAGCTGAAGAAGGGTGAGGAGCTCACTTACTTCAACCTGCAGAAGTACATGGCTGCTCACTTCGCCAAGTCTGCCGCTCCCGCTGCTGCTGCTGGTGGTGCTGTCAAGGCCTAAACACGTGGTCGGGGTTGTTCCAAAATAAAATAAAAAACAAAAGACAAAAGACAAAAGACAAAAGACAAAAGACAAAAGACAAAACAAAATAAATCGTGCGGTTGCACATCCAAGCGCATATGGTATAGTGGTAGAACGCCTCCCTTCCAAGGATGAGACTCGGGTTCGATTCCCGATGTGCGTAGTATTGAAATGAGTATAAAAAATATATTCATTTCATCTTGATTTTCGTGTATAAAATTCAAATACTTTCCTCGTTACTATTCCTCCGTTTTCGTTTGTGAAACGAATGCAACTCCTTAAACGATGATACGTCATTTACACCATACACTTCTTTTGCGATCAAACACGCTTGTTCTTCTGGCGACTCAACACAAAGACCATACACAGGTGATGATGTAAGTGACGTTTTACCAGACGAAAGTGATTTGATAATAGTTTCGTCACTTGGTGATGGTTCGATAAATATAAAATCCTCTTTGGTCATGATTTCAATGATTCGCTTTCTCTGTATATTTTCGCGGTTCAAAACTACGAGTTGTTTGAATGGTTTTCCATTTGAAATTGTACTGACATCAAACATGGCTTCATTCGAAATATATGTGATTGCACTTACCTCAACCACTCCATTCTGATCGATTTCGCATAGTTTGTCCTTGTCCTTGTCCTTGTCCTTCTCGACCTTCGTCGCGGAAGTTTTGCGTGGCTGTGAAGCATACCAATCATAAAACCCCCCTCCGCTATCATGGTATTTCGATTGATCTTTAACTGAAAGTGCCTTAAACTTTGTGAGCTGTCTGAATACGGAATCGGGTGAATGAGTCGAATGTATATTAGAATAGTCTGTTCCACAAACAACGCACATCATTTTAAATTCCTGCTGTGTCAATGAAAGCGACTTCAAAATTTCACGTGTGTTGTAGGATATGACAGAGTGGTTTAGTAAACTTATATTACGCAGCACAATTGGACAACCATACACAAACATATCCGTATCATCACTCAAACATGCATCCACGCGCTTTTTCAATGAGAGGTTCGCACATAATGCGTCTGCTTCACCTTCGGCATCTATTGTAGCAAACCCAAAACTGACAAGCAGTTCTTTCACATTCGCAATATCACAATCACGTAATCGAACAAACTGCTTTTTGAGTTCACGCATTGTTTCGGTAATGTCATCCAGTTCGGTTGTCGTGACAGCCGACGACGCAGGATCTTCTTTCTTCTCTTTCATCAATTTCGCCAGATTATCATATTGTCGTTTTGCTTCTTCTTTCTTCTTTCGACGTAGCTCTATTACATCGGTTTTTTGAGGAGGAGGAGGTCCATCGAAGACAAACACTGCGTGGATATTATAATGCCGAAAAACCGACCCCATTAAGTACATATTCTCAAGCAACGCTCCTTCTCCTGAATACCGATACATGTAAATACTTGTATCTACCGCGATTCTTTTTCCAGTAAATTCCTTCAAGTGTACACGTGTTGAAGCGCTCGTACATCGATTTTGTATGAACCGATTCAAACAACGAATACCCATTTTCTCTTTTTACGGTGAGATACTCTTACCATAAAAAAACATTATTTCATTCAATTTTATCGACACTTCAAATTGAAAGGATTACTAAATTATTAAGTGTGTGCCACTTGCGGTTCATCTTCGTCGTCGCTGAAAACAGTGTCTGCATCAATTATGATCACATTATGTTCCTGGGGATTCGCTTGGCTTTCAGCAGCGGTAGATGCTTCAGGCTCTAATGGGTCGGCGGCGGCGCTTGCTGATTCATCGACGTTCAATTGAATTCCATTACCGGTTTCGTTAGTAGAGTCTGACGTGGTAGGAGCTGAAGTCGCGGGTGTGTGCGATTTCTTGTTGTGCTGATGTATCTTGTGTCGAACATATCCCTTGATGTCATAATAATCACGGTCCATTTCAGAATAGATGTCGTCTTTCATACCGGCCAATTGTTCCTTGATATCATAAACGTCGTTGCTGGATTGAGCAACTTCATCCTTCAAGAAGTCCACCGTCTCTTTGGTATCAGACAACTCTGCATCGACCATTCCGATACTTTTTTTGAGCGTCTCGCACATCTCGCGGACTTGCTTCACTTCCTCGACCATTCCAAAATAACGATGCGAGTGGTATTGATTGGAACGAGTAACGAGATCAGTCATTTCGTTATTGACATTTTGAACCAATTCAGTACTTGCCTTGCTTTCAAACTCCACCTCACGTGAAATCGCGCGAGCAAACTCCTCACGCAAATCACCGGCGACCTGATGAAGACGCTGTTCGATACGATTGTGCACTTCGCCGATATGTTTCATCATGATCGCCTCATGATCCTTGACACGATTATTGAGACAATCTGCCGTATGAATTGCTGCATCCAACTTGGCCATAAGTTCATTTTCGCGACGGATGAACAAATCATAGTCACTGTCGTACGTCTTGTGTAATTCGCAAAGCTCTTCGCGGAGTTCGGTATTTTCTTTCTCCAGTTTGTGAAGTCTCGTATTGAACTCACCGCGAAGTGTATCAATATAATCAAAGATCTCATGGTCTGCACTGGAACTTCCATACGAGATATCTTCACGCACCTTCTCGCACTTCTTGTTGACGTATTTTCTCAGTTTGCGGACGTGTTTGGAAAGGACATTATTTTCCGTGATGTCAGTTTGAACTTGGGCAAGCTCCGCCTTCACATCCTGCAGTTCTTGATACATTTCATCCGATCCGCGAGTAAGTGTTGACACACTCGATTTGAGATTTTCGTCGTTCTGCTCGCACTTTACAAACAATGCGGCCACATTTGTCCAGAGAACAGTTTTTTCTTCCGAGTCATTGTTCGCATATGAAGCCGATAGTGGCATCAATGCAGGTATTTCTTGTTGAGCTGGTGTATATATTTTGGGGTTATTCACCGAGAGGGAAACCAACCTTCCAGTAGAGGTTTGAGGAACAGGGCGTGAAGACGAAGACGACATTACGAGATGAATCGATGATATAATATATTATAAACACATCGATTTATATTCAATTTTCGCAAGTTATCTATTTGAAATACTAAATCCGCGGAATTATCATTCCATCGTCATTCGCATCGTTTTTGTTGTGATCATCGACCCGTGTGAATGTTTATTCGCATTTTCAATAAATGCCACCATACTTAATACCACTGGATCTCTCGAAATCGCACATAAGAAATCTACAAACTTCGGCAGAGTTTTATGCAGTCTAGAAAATCGAATCGCGCCAATACGACCCTTACCCTGATTGTGCTGGCAACACCACGAAATAAATGGGATCGCGTATACTGAAAGAATACCCCCAAGAATATAATATGCATACACATTCGTGTCTTCGACGTATCGTTTATGACACAATTCTTTATTTTCGGATGATGGGATTGTGATATGCGCATATCTGAGTTTCATAATATCAAGCACCTTTACCGTTTGATACACATAAAAAATCGAATTTTGTAATATTTTCTCTCGAACAACGCGAACAAATTGACTTTGTGTGACCTGCGATTTTGATGCTCCATCATGGAAATATGTGTTGAACATCGTATTTATGATGCGCGCCCATGTTTCCGTATACGTTTCAAATAAAAGTATATCCCCGTGTGGAATACAAAACGTATGACGAAGTCTTGCATTTGCTTCTTGTAGATCTTGGTCAATGAAATCCATATTAAAATTATGCATCGACTCGTGAACAAATACTTTGAACCACTCCTCGGTACGATATACAACAATCTCTCCATCACTTTCACAATTGCGCGTAAGACCTGTATTCACATGAATCGCCGAGAGAATCGCATTATCACCTGATGCATTTTCATGTGGTCGCTGTTTTTTGAATGGTGTCATATAAAAATATACATTAAGACTTTTATTCGAACAATCATGATCTGACAAACTTGTAACAATTGTAAGCCACATAAACACCTTGTATGCGTAAAGTTGATATACCGCGATCTCGGAAGCACACAAGAACGAGGATGAAGATGCCCAATTATTGTTTCGACTACATACGGAAAAATGGGATTCGGGAAATGTGATAAAATGAATGGTTACTGCACGTCCACGAATTGTCATTTGAAACTGAATACAAAACTCTGATTTCTCTCGAATATATGAATACACTTTGTATGGAATATACTGATCATCGTCGTTATCACTATTATTTCGTCGTAAATCATAAGTTCTCTGTAGCCCTGATAAAATGCGTGGATGAGGAAGATCGTTTGCAGAATTCTTGATTTCTGTAATATGGTATGCCAACTTTGTTTCAGTTGGTGGTTGTTGAATCATATTGTCTTGATGATGTGCGTCAGCTGACGATTTCTGATATATTTCATATTCTGCACGACGAAATGTATCATAAATCTTTTTAAAGAAGTCATTTGTTACATCTTTATTTTCGTGGATATGCGAACGGATTGTACGAGGTAATTGTGCAGTATAATCTCTCATAAGCTGTTGCATCGTTTTTTGAATTCCATTTGTGTCTTTTTGGATATCCTCTTCGATCCACATGGTTCTTATTATATTATCTGCCTATTATAATATAATAAAATCAAATGTTCAATCTTATCTTCAAGAAATACTTTAAACCAGGAACAATACATATCTTCGTATTTTCATTTTTAGTCTTTATCGTGTTAAATGTCATCGAGAATGTAATTCATTACAATATTGGTAAATTTCATGAAGGGAATGTGAACGGAAAGCCTAGCGGTAAAACATCAGTTGCTGGTTTTCATTTTACAAACCCATCAAATGTAGACTGGGTGCGTATTGTTGTAATTATGTTGATTTTCGCGGTGCTACAGGGATTCTTTACGAGTTATTTCAGCGTATGCTGAAATGCCAGCGTATGCTGAAATGGGAATGCCAGCGTGTGCTGAAATGGGAATGCCAGCGTGTTCTGAAATGGGAATGCCAGCGTATACTCACGTTATCGCGAAGCACCTGTTCGCAACTTGTGACGAACTCGCATTAAATGCTGATACACCTCAGGACGCGATCCGCGTTGATAATGAACCAATTTCGCATTCCGTGTGGCTAGAAGTAGGTCTTTAAGACCCTTGTTCTGAGAGAATTTCGCAAACATTGCATTCTCCATCTCTCGTTCACTCCGTCCATGATTAAAAAAATCTGGATCGATTGTGATTCGCGAAGGCCGGATAATTGTGCTATGATTCAATTTTCCACTTTTACTGCCGGCCGCTTTTGCAAGAACTGGATCCGCAGATAATTCCGACCTTGAATCAAGTGAAAACTTCAAGTAAAATTCGCGGTTGTTATTTTTAAATTTACTCGCTTGATAATAATGCTCTACACTTTGCCATGTATGATTGTCTAGCATAAACGGTTCGTTCCAGAAATTCGACAATTTACGTCGCCAGTTCTCAAACGTCGAGAGTTTATGGAAATGAATCTTATCCGTTTCTGGTATTTTTTCACCTGCTCCCATACCAGGAAGCGCGTTTGGATTCGATTTCGCGTAAAACTGGAACACAATATCCGGTGTGTATAAATGTGCACCATTTCTCCCACTACTTGAACTCGTATGAACTTCTTCCAGTAAATCGTCGAGACTTTCATTCGGTATATCATCTACACGTATCCCAAGTTCGCGTTGAAACAATTTAAACTGAGGAATTGCGCTATATGCGCATATCTGATTTTCTAAGCATTTCGTAGTTATAAGTAGTTTAATATCATAAGGAAGTTCTGAGAATGCAAGCACACCGTGTGTTTTATACGTAATGAGAGAATACCTTGCAGCCTTAGAATCGGGCAAATGTCGTCGAGGACTGCGACTACGGGGTGTACGAGCACGACCCCCACTTGCACCTCCCATCAGTTCACCCCCTGTATCAGATGTTGCATTCACCAGTGAAACACCTTTCCCTATCAAAATATACCCAGTAGGTTCAAATACACCGCACTTGGTATCATTGCCTGCGCCATTGTCACATAATAATACATTATCAATATCTCCCGCATCATATGCATCGCGTGAAAACATAACGAATTTAAGGTTCAATACACGCTCCATAGTAGCGATTGCCCAGCTATCCGGCCAGTAAATCGAGGTCATCATTCGCTCTTTGAGTTGTTGTGTGGATCGTACCTCTCGCATATAATCGTATTGCGACGAGAGAAGTTTAGTATACTTCATTTCTTCGTGTTTCATGTTGTGTTCTATGACGAGTTTTTTTGCACCAGCAATCATCAGTTGTTGTTGTGCGCGATCGTGAATTGTCGACACCCGGCGTTTTATGTCATTGTAATTATTCACCAATTCTTTCGTCTCTCGCGTTTGGGTCCGAGTGAGTGCATGATACATTCCGAATTTCTCTCGATACGCGCGAAACACTTCATCCGTAACTTCCTCGGAAAGTTGTTTACGTAGTTCAAGAATAGTCGTCGTCCGTCCTTGTGTGAGAAGTGCGTCTCGAATCACTGCAAAAAATGCGTCACTTCCGCCTTCATTGTCTATAAAGTTGAAATATTTATTTCGAAGATACTTCTGGATCCAAAGATCGGTTGCCGGGTTTGGTTTATACTGGCGTCGCTCTAATTCAGATTGCTCTTTTGTCTGAAGAGGGAGGATCGATGCACCAGATAATAAGTGTTTTTGACGCGCGTCAAGGCCAAATAATGTATCGGCAGAGCCGTCTCCTTCATTACTATCATCACTACTATCACCATCCGCGTCGTTTACATTCGACGTCGTAGTAGTTGGTTTTCCGAGAGATTTCTTTATTTCTTTGACTTCGGCAGCCTTTTTCTTTGGGTCGACGTTGGCAGCAGCGGCGGCTCCGGCCTTGGAATCGACACCTCCTTTTGCGCGTGATTTACGTAATAATTCTACATTCACGAATCCGTATAATAAAGGCATCAATGCATGAATATCTAGATCACCAGATTCGTCCATTTTTATATGATTTGATGGCATTTCATACACGCCGATCTGTTTCATGAACTCCATATCTGCATTAAATAAATAAATCGGCGAGTATACCACATTGTACCTTTTAGCGAAGTGGTAGTTTAATTGCCCTAGACCGATGATTACTTTTTGCGGATCTCGCAGTAACTGAACCTGAAATAATGGTGTATTGTAATTAAAATCCTCTTCTTCTAAATGTGAGTATTCGTGATAATTTACGTTTGTATTCAATTTTGATTTTACCATACGTACTATTCTACAGAATATAGGTTTGTAATTATTATATACTAATAAATAATAATTACACGCAAACCGCGAGTTCATGACCGATCGGTCGGTCATCTTCATCCCACACTAACGATAAACTAGCGTATTTCGTTCAGCCCCAGTCACTTCATCCGTCTCTGTGGTAATAAACGACAATTTAAATCGTCGCTCCTTTGCCTTATTCAGTGCAGTAATAACCCGCTTATACCGATCAACATTATTATCCGATGTTCCACCTGCGCCCAGATGAAGTGCGTCTGCTTCATTTCCGTAATCCAATATTTTCTTGTCCTTCCAAATATCGTGGATCGAAAGAAAACTAGGAATATTCATAATAAAAATACCCACATTTCGGCGATGATAATAATTACTTAAAATCACATCATCCGACAAACGACAAATTTGATTATCAATCGCAGTATAACGCGTTATATACTCCATAAAATCATCACCAAATGTATTCAGTTTGACACAAACGGAACCGTATCCTTCTGCAATAGTGGCGCTATCTTTATGCGCTCGTTTTCCGTTCAACTGCATATTTACAAAATCGAACCCGGTTGATGTCCATACATTATTATCTTTCGAAGGAATCATCTTTTCGTATGTTTCAATCATTCTCTTCGGATATTCAATATCATCATCAAGATAAATGATCCGTGTATTGTTTGGGTCGTATTCTTTTGCTCTGTCGCGATCTGTCAAATATGCTACTGTAGGTATAATTTTCGTCGCAGGTCCGTAATCAATCGGAATACGGTTTACTGTCAACGATTTACGTATATACTTCGGAACAATATACGACTCTCCTGTTCGCGCAAATTCTTCGGGGATATTCAATAAAAATAAATCAGGTTTTCGGGTTTGATTTAATATACTGTGTATCATCTGACTACATTTATTAATACGAGTTGGGCTGGTTGTAAAAGATACTACAATTTTTGTCATATCGGCGTTTTGTTCGTATAATCTATTTGTCTTCAACACTCTATATTTTATTTCTTCGCCTTTCCAGAAATCTCATCCAGCATATCAAGATGCTTGAAAATTGTCTTGTTTGTAATACTTGGTTTCGATTTTATTTTCATCTTCGACACTTCCGTAATTTGTTCGACGCGTAGCTTGAAGAGATCAATCGTTTCCTGATCAATTGTACCACTGACCTTAGTATTGAATACCATGTGACTATGCTTCACCATGATAAAGAGGTTCTCTGCGAGCTCGTCCACCTCATTCGTCTTTCCTTCTTGACGCATGTTCGAGTACATGAGCTCCTGAATCTGGCGCATCAACCCGAGCACCTGAGATTTCTCAACGATTCCAATTTTCATCAGATTCACAATGAATAGCGACATTGCCTTTCGTTTCTCATTCGCCTTATTGATATCACAAAACTTGTCATAGTTCTTCTTGGGGTCGCAATATTCAATGGTTTCGAAAAGAGACATGAATGAAGCCAAATTGCGTTCAAATACGCCGCGAAATACGGCATATTGCTCATGTTCAGGTTCCTTCTCTTTCGCCATCAAATCTTGGAACAACCTAGCATAAATCTCCGAATAGAATGCATTTGAGCTCGCAGTGTTGAAGATTGACGATGCGACACGGTCCATCACAGCAACTGTATTGTGTTCATCAGAAGTGTCTTCTTTAGACGCAGTAAATAGTGTGTCGATCTCTTTCAAGATATTCGCCAACATGGATGAGTATGTCTTGTCGGTCAGCTTGTTCAATGCAGAACGAATATTGTCAATACTCAGTTCAATACCCTCTTTCTTCTTCATCTCGGTCTTCTGGAATGAAAGTATTGTATCCCACTCACTGTTCGGGATTTGTTGTGGATGGTGGCGCGAAGATGATCCAGATGAACGCGTAATAGAATGTCCAAAGCCACTACTACCACCATCAGACACATTCATTCCTTCGCTTCCACCGAACCTACTCTGAAATGTATTTGCGCTGCTTCCTGCAACATGATACCCGCCGCCGCCGCCTCCTCCACCTCCTCCAGTCAAAGGAGTCGCAGCATTCCGAAAATCTCCTGGCTCACGAACAGGAAACACCGGTGTTTTGATATATGTCGGCGCTCCAACCAAATCAGCCAACTCCGAAACAGACTTCAGTACTTGATCCGATAATTTCAAGTCAAATCCCATACTCATAAAGGCTGCATAATCCGGAAGATCGTATCGATGAGTTATTTTTGCCATTATGTCGTTTATTCGTATGCGTATGCGTTCGTACGATGCGTCTATTATAATATATATCGTTGTTTTATATCAATTTTAATCTACATAATAATAATAGAATCCATGTCATCGTCAATTATGGGGGGTAAATTATTTGAATTATATGCTAACAATGATAATGATAAAATATCCACATTTATTCAAGAAAATCTCTCGGTACGTGACTTGGAAAAGAACAAATACGGAGAAGTCTTTACGCCATATTCTTATATTTGCGATATATTGGATCAACTTCCGGTGAGTGTATGGAGTAATTCAGGATTACGATGGATGGAACCTGCGTCCGGTATAGGTAATTTCTGTGTAGTGATTTATATGCGCCTTATGGATGGACTTCATACGGTGATACCAAATATTGTAGAACGACATGTACACATATTACAAAACATGTTATTTATGGTAGAAATCAACGAAGATAATGTGGTGCGAACGAGAGATTTATTCGGACCGTTGGCAAATATTCAATGTAGCGACTTTTTAGATGAAGGGAATAAATATGGCACCATTGATGCAGATATTATTATCGGGAATCCGCCTTATCAAACTCCGAGAGACCATGCACGTAATAGTAGTAAAGGAGGTCAGATATTATGGGACAAGTTCATCCTAAAATCTCTCGAACTCTTGGATCGTAGAACGGTTCATAATGAATGCACCGAGAGATTTCTTTGTTTTATAACTCCGCCATTATGGCGAAAACCAAATAGCCCACATTGTCTATGGGGGAAAATGACGAGAGAAACGCGTTCATTACAGTATCTCCATATGATCGATAAGAAAACCGCAATTCGTGATTTACAAGTTCAACAACGAATGGACCTGTTTATTGTTAAAGTGAGCGTAAGCAACGGCTGCGGGGATGGTGGTCAATGTAAAGTCGTCACCAGTCCAGCTGATGGTGCTTATTTTAATACAATATCACCGAGAGATTGGCCATTTCTTCCCAATTCAGAATTCGAATTCATAAAGAGTATAATTGATCCTAATGGACCTGATCCTCATCGGGTCATCTATGATCGATCTGCATACGGAAGTGATCTGCCACATATGTCGCCAGAATACAGTGTCGGTAAATATATTTATCCGGTAGTTCATACGATGACACGTAAGGGGTTAGGTTTATGGTATTCTAATACAAATACACGCGGGAATGGGCATTTCGGAGTATCGAAGGTGATCCTGAACTTCAATGAAAAATTGTACCCATATTTGGACCACGCAGGAGAATATGGAATGGGACAATTTTCATTCGGAATACCAGTGAGGTCGGTGGAAGAAGGTGAGGCAATTGTCCGCGCACTTGTTTCGCCACAATTTCGGGCAGTTGTGAAGGCTACAAAGTGGGGAGCATATCAAACCGACCGACGGATGTTTGAGTATTTCCGCGATGGATGGTGGTGGTGCCTTCAGCCATTCAGTGAGTGAATAACAGACTTAAATATATACTGATATCATTATTAGACATATCCGACTTCATTCGTGACTATTACCCCGCATTATACTATTATGTCATCCGCCGACGATACTCCGTGTACATCTGATGTTATTGATAACGAAACGTCATCACCTGGCACAGCATCCTACCCTGAATTCAAAAATTGGGAAGATGTTGACGAAATATCTCCCGACCTTCTTCGTGGAATATACGCTTATGGCTTCGAAAAACCGAGTCATATTCAGCAAAAATCGCTTCTTTCAATTATTCAAAAGCGCGACGTGATCGCACAGGCTCAATCCGGTACAGGTAAAACCGGCGCTTTCACTGTAGCCGCACTTCAAAGCATCGACGTCACAAAGGCCAAGACACAGGTTCTTATCCTCGCACCCACTCGTGAGCTTGCAAAACAAATCCACGACGTTATCAGCGGCCTTGGTGCAATGATGGCTGGACTTACAATTCGTCTGTTAGTGGGTGGTACATCTACCGCTGATGATGCTGCAGAACTGCGTAAATCCGCGCCTCATGTAATCGTAGGTTGCCCTGGACGCGTCTTTGACATGATTCGCCGTAATAATATTCAAGGATCGAATGTTCATATGCTTATCCTTGATGAGGCAGACGAGATGCTTTCAGCTGGTTTCAATGACCAAATCTATAATATCTTCCAATACATGCCTTCTGATATTCAAGTAGTTCTATTTAGCGCGACAATGCCAACTGAATTGTATACCCTGACAGAGAAGTTTATGAGATCTCCTGTGAATATTCAGGTAAAAGCAGAACAGCTTACACTCGAGGGCATTCAACAGCATTACGTAGGCTTGGACGACGATGTTCAGAAATACTTGACGCTCAAGGATCTTTTCAAGACGATTTCGGTTTCACAATGTATCATTTTTTGTAATTCGACGAAGCGCGTGTCTGATCTTCATGAGGCGATGCTTTTTGACGGTTTCCCTGTGTGTTGCATTCATAGTGGAATGGAGAAGGGTGATCGCGACAAGGCGTATCAGGAGTTCAAGGCGGGTGTCCATCGCGTCCTTATTTCTTCCAATGTGACCGCGCGCGGTATTGATATTCAACAGGTGAGCACCGTGATCAACTTTGATATGCCACAGGATGTTCATATTTATCTCCACCGTATCGGTCGTTCTGGACGTTGGGGACGCAAGGGTGTTGGCATCAACTTTGTTACACGCCGTGATATGCGCATCAAGAAGGAGATTGAGGCGTATTATGGCACGATTATAACCGAGTTGCCAGTTAATTTCATGGACGGGATCTAAACTATATTAGTATTCCAATAATAGGGTTTAAAATGAGATTATTATTTCATTTTATACTGTAGAATCGATTTATAATGACGGGAGGTTGTTGTTTTAATGTATGTTCATTAATTACAGATGTACGTGAATCGGTTACGGATATACCCCGAGAACCGGATGAACTGAAAAAATTACTAATGGAAAATTTAGGGTTATCCAAACCAACTGCTGACTCTGAGAAGGCGTCTTCTTCGTCAGCGGGAGCAGCAGCGGTGGCGATCAATGCATTCAAGCCCCCCATTTCTTATACTGATCCAACAAAGCTGCATGAATTGCCGGTATCCATCATTGAAGATTTAGAGATGATACAACCAAAGCAGCACCAAACACCCGATGCATCAGTGTCAGTAAAAGGCCTTTACCATTATGTATTTTCACCCAGCTCGGTATACGGAACCGAACATTTGCCGATTTGGAGTAAGTATTATACTACCGATATTGAGTACTTGAAGCAATCACAAACGCTACTTGAGATGTTTGATGAACAATTACTGGAGCGAAATATTGCTCAAAACACAGAATGTAAAACATGTGTTGATTCATTCTCAACGATGAAAGAAACATGGAAAGAGTTTCGCGGAACAGGTAAAATCACGGATTTCAGAGAAAAATTCAGCTATGTTGAAACCCCCTTCCTCGCAAAATTAAATAATTCATCATCGTTTCTTCAATTCTTAAGTCTCTATAATATTTCATCTCCTGTGATTGCCTTATTAACACCAATCATTGTGCTTATTATCCCCTTCTTCGTCCTCATTATGCGCGGATTAGCTGTTTCAGTGACGGAATATATTGATATTTTAAAGACGATCATTAGTCAGCATTCCGTGGGTAGATTTTTGACACAATTTGATTCTGTTTCTGTGGAGCAGAAGATGTATATTTTGATGTCAGTGATCTTTTACTTTATCCAAATTTACCAGAATATTATGGCATGCATCCGATTCTATGACAATATCAAATTGGTTCATAAGCATATCCATACGATCCACGGATATCTCACTGCAACTGGTGTAAACATGAGCTATCTGATTCAAATGATTCAGACGTACCATTTGTCGACATACGAACCATTCCGTGAAGAGTTGAATCAGAAATATACACTTTTGACGGAGGTTACGAAAGCATTATCGGATATATCCCCGTTTGCTGTATCCGTTTCGAAATTCTTTCAGATCGGGTATGTCATGAAGAATTATTATTCACTGTTTTCACAAACCGACTTGAATGAGCTACTTGATTACAGTTTTGGCTTTAATGCATATATGGAACATTTGACCGCATGTAGATCATTTGTCATAAATGGAATGATCAAGAAATGTTCGTTTATCGTTAGTAAAAATGTGGATCCCGTTACGGCGACTGATGTGACACAGCCATTACCGCCAATTCCGGAATCAGACGCTGCTGCCGCCGACGAGACAGAAAAGAGCAATAACGAGAAAGAGGCGGATTTGCCTCCACCACCGCCTCCTCCGCCAATAATCAAAAATGGTATAACAAAATTGGTATCTCAGGTCTACGCTCCGCTTAAAGCACACGATACAATCAATGTAATCGCGAATGATATTGTCCTGGATAAACAACTCATTATCACCGGTCCAAATGCTGCAGGGAAAACAACCGTTATTAAAACCACGTTATTCAATATTATATTGTCACAACAAATCGGCTTCGGATTTTATGAACGCGCTGAAATCAACCCATATGATTTTCTTCATTGCTATTTGAATATTCCGGATACATCGGGTCGTGACAGTCTATTTCAGGCTGAATCGCGCCGGTGTATGGAAATTCTACGATGCATTATTGACAATCCTAAAAAACGCCATTTCTGTATTTTTGATGAATTGTATTCAGGCACAAACCCCTATGAGGCGGTTGCAGCAGCATACGGATACATCGACTATATATCCAAGAATCCGAATGTTGACCTTATTCTTACTACGCATTATATCGAATTGTGTGAACTCTTGGAGAAGAAGAACTCTGGCGCAGTTTCGAATCTTCATATGTCAGTGTCCCTGGATACAGGAGCGTATTTGTATAAGATTGCAAACGGTATTTCGTCTATTAAAGGTGGTTTGAAAGTTCTTCGTGATCTCGAATATCCTACCGAAATCGTGGAGAGTGCAAGTAAAATTATCCAGGGATAGAGCTTTTACTCCGGACAAGCAATATACTTTCGAAGTAAACGCTTATACGTGAAATAATCAGGATCTTCTGTAAATGTTACATTTTCAAGAACACGGATGTCATTATAAAATGACATGCATTGTTCTCTCGTCGGAGGCATGTTAGGTGTCTTTGAAACAGTATCATATATCACATTGATATTGGCACGAGCTTCTTCGTGTTTTTGTGTGAATTGTGCCTCAAAATATGATGCATTCAAGTAATTCATGAAATTCGCAAAGAGTATAACTACTTCGTTTGTTTCAGGTGCTCTGTTCGATATATTATCTCCAGTCACTCTATTTTCTACAATCATATTCTATAGAGCATAATTATCACTTACGTTTATATATATTTCAAACATGATAATATAACATTTATTAAATGACTTAAAAATGTTATGTAATAATATATATAACATTTTTAATGGATACAGCTACTGTAAATCCTGACGATAATATTATACCGACATTTGGAAAAAAACAAACTCAGTATTCATACGTGGCATGTTCGTTATTTTACCACTTTACTAGTAGTTATTTATTTTCTCTATTGTATGACCATTTTAACATATATGATAAACCAATACTTGTAAAGTTCGGTTTTGGATATTTAATCTTGAATGTTCAATATTCATTGATTTCGGAAATAATCGATTGGACTGCGGCTGATATATTTAAAAATATACCGTATTTAAATTCTGCAAAACGACCACAATTGAAACGACCAGGAAGAGTAGAAGGATATCTTACTTACTTTAAAAGATGGTCTGTTCCTCTATTCATGTTTACCACACTATGGTTCAACGAAGTTGTAAAAAATGATGTACCTATACAAAATATTCATAACTGGTTATCCAATAATACTCCTCAACTATTTAACAGTACCCATAATACTAGTAATCAAGTACATAACGTTACAACGTACATTGTATACTACTTACGTCTGGCTACAATTATTCAACTATCGTTAATTTTTGCAGATGTATTATATGGTGCATGGCATCACATGCAACACAAACATAAATGGCTTTATTACAAAACAAACCATCAGTATCATCACCAATTTAGATATCCGCTTGCTCGAGAATCTACATGGTTAGGTTTTATTGATTTGTGGGTCTCCTCAATTATGATTGGTCGTTGGAACATATCACTAATGACAATACTCCTTGGTGTTGATCTTACACCATTTGAATTATTTATGTGTATCAGTTACGTTCATGAAATGAACTGCAGTGATCATTGTGGAAAGGTGATGCCATATCACAACAGCGTTCCACTTTTGCCATTTTTAGAACAACCATTCGGCATTGGATACGCTGTTGAAGCACATGAAGCGCATCATAATTTAAATACAAAATCGTACGGTTTGCTCGGAGTGTATGATTGGATCATGGGAACATCACAATTTGCGGTCATATAAAATAATATTATTTACCAGAACTCTTATCAATGATTACATTCTTCGCCACCCGTTTAATAACCTTGGATATATTCCCGTCTTGGGCTCCATCCGTTATCGTTTTTGATAATTTGAAATACTTCACATTATCATTTGAATTACTATCCATGCATCGCGGATGTTGTGCCGCCCATTCACCCATAAGTCGCACGTTCTTATGTTCAACAGCAAGCACAGCATTCGTCATTTTCGCATGATCCGGGCCATCTTGTTCCCATTTATCCTCATCCTTCACATACAACGTCTCACGTTTAATATCGCTACAATGAACAGGTCGTTTGTGTAATTCGGTTTTATTAAGATTCGTGATTAAAATGTTCGACATACCTTCAACATACCCGAGTTTTCCAACACTTTCAAGATCATCTGTATTCAATTGAATCGAGTTGACGAAGTCTTTCATATTCATCGCATCTTTGCATTGTTCGTTGAGAAAAAACTGCAAGTTAAATGTTTGGTTGTAGCAGTTCGTCATATTGTTATTATTCGTATTATTATTGTTGATAACTGTCGTAGGACTTGCCACCATTGCTGTATTCGCAGCCGTCGCCGCTACGTTTGTCTTGTATAACTCGAGAATCTGTGTCTTGAATTCCTGGTTCATATCCATCATCGTATTTATCATATTCTTCAGTTCCTCCGTATTTTCAACTTTGGATGATTCAATTACTTTCACAATACACGACGATCCGTATTTCTTATTATGTCGCCATAACCCCGTTCGGTTAATATAAGGACGTTTGCAATATTTACATGCATAAGCGGCGGTCACGTGACCACGAACATCGATGGTAACGTGACCACTTTCGGATGAATGATGGTAGATAACATTATTTTCAGCGTCCTCGTTGTGAAGATCGATATGAACGATTTCTTTGATGGGTGTTTTTTGGGGGGTCGACGCGACGGACTTTTTCGAAGTCGGTTTTGGGGGGATGCTTTTCGAATCCGACCCACCAGAAACGCTGGAATCTCCCGAAATGAGACTGTGAATGTAGTTTTTACACTTGACGTTCTCAGAACATAACCGTTGATGCTTTGGTGATAAAAGATGGCGATTAAAATCAAACTTGTTATTGGTACTGATGTCACATGTATCACAATGGTACATTTACGTATTTTCAGTCTTGCGAAAAGTGTTGCCTAAATTTGCGGGTCTATAAAAATGTCCAATATTATAATGTCGGAGGATGGACGCGCCGGGAATGTCGAAAAAATTACAGTCACAAATTTTCATTCCGATCCAAAAAAGTTGTGACTGGTCAGTCACAAATTGCATATTTTTCGTGTTTCAAAAGTATTTTGGCCAACCCCCATTTTGGACATTTTTGTAAAACGTTGCGTAATGTTGCGTAGGAAGCAACGTTTTACGCAATGTCCAAAATGGGGGGGTATGACCAGACCCAGAGGGATAATCAATGGTTTTATTGAAAATATTCCAATTTTAAACGAAATATTTTCGGCTGAAAAGTCTCTTTTCGAATGAAATCCGATGGGCTAGACCGGGACTTTTTGAATAAAAACCATGTTTTCAAACGAAATATTTTTGGCTGAAAAGTCTCTTTTCGAATGATTTTTTATGGTTTGAATCGTGGACTTTTGAATTTAAACCGACATAAAACCAACCAATGGATTATATTCAACTTCGTTTATTCTGATCAAAAAACATCCTAGGGTATTATATTAGATCTGTGATAGAATGGAATTTAGTTTTTTGACGATTATCATTAGTTTAGCGGTTTGTTCGCTTTTAATATATGCAGTATTTCAGTATACAAAGGTACGTTTGAATGTTTTAGAACAATCGCAGAAAGAACAGGCGCTTATTTTACAGCAATTTATAGAAGAATCTTCGACGGATATACATCGATTATACAAACTTTCTGCAAATAATGGAAACCAAATTCAACCCCAAGGAAGTATTATACTGGAGTATGCAAATGATCTCGAGAATGAGAAACATGAAATGAATAGGAATACGTCGAATAAACAATCTGTTTATAACGAACCTCATATGATTCATTTGGATACGGCTTTTTTTCAAAACAAAAAAAGTAATCTCATCGAGATTTCTTCGGACAGTGAAGATACGACAGACAGCGACAGTGCGAGCGACAGCGCCAGCGAAAGCGCGAGTGACATCTCGAGTGACAGCACAAGCGGAAGTGAAAGCGACAGCGGAAGTGATAGCGAAAGCGACAGCGGAAGTGACAGCGACAGCGGAAGTGAGATTGACGTTAACGAAGATAAGATCCATCCAGAAGTTGTTACAGAAGTGGTTGAAACAAACGTATCTGAAGTTATTGAAGTTCATTGCGACGTTGAACCGCATTCAAGCGATATAAAACTGGTTACTGTTGATTTAGGCACCATGCAAGATCAAACTATTCCTGCAAAATCTACACCAGAACGAACAAACGATGTGCTATCCATGTTACATAAAAAGGCAGTGGCAGATGAAATAGTCGTATGTGAAGTCGCGGCTTCGGATCCGGTTCCTGACAGTACTCATTCATCGGAACCTGTGCATGCACCCGCACCGTCGCCCACACCTGCTCCGACATCGTATTCAAGTATGTCCGTCCCAGAACTACGACAACTGCTTAAGGAAAAATACAAACATCAAACCGAAAAACATCCAGAAATCCAAAAATTAAAGAAAGCAGAGTTAATTTATGCATTACAAACCTCTTCGGTTTAACAGAGCTTAGTATATTTTTATTCTAATGTTATACATAATAAACATAATGTCGCAATCACAACCTCATTGGGCCAAGAATTTTAGTTCAAGTCATAATGTGTACTTTGATTTTCCTCCGCTCATGAATGACGGGCGCAACTTTTCTGGATGGCAGCCTGGAAACGCTGTAAACGAATCCATTCGCCGTTCTGAAAATATCAAAACAAATTGGGATTATCGTAGATATTTAACAACAAATGCTGACCAGATTATGACACTCAATCGGATTGATGCTGTGAATATGTCTGGCCATGGATCGTTTGAAGTCAGTGCTTATGAGCAGGAAAACCAGCGCAACGTACCTTTTATGTATGCTTCTGTTATGGATTCGAGAGAACCATTTGGTTATGTTCAGAGCGACTTAAAGGATACATATCTCTCGAGAGAAGCACTTCAAGCGCGTATGGTTGCTCCAGAAATTACACAAGAGCAGATACTCGAATTTCAGCGTCAACAGAAAGCCGGTGCGAACGCACAAGGACAAGGACATTAAGATATAAACCTTACTTTGTAATCATTGTTATATTCAATCATTACAAGGATGCGTATCATCAGTTTTGATGTAGGTATGAAAAATCTAGCGTATTGTTTATTCAAGATCCCCGATGTCGGCGCAATCACTGGTTTAACCCCATCAGAGCTTATTCACCAAATCAAAATCGAGAGATGGGATGTGATCGATTTACGATTCGAACCCAATCTCTCGGATACAGTAAATACAGAATCCGCTCCACCTACGCCAAAACGGACATGTATCAATGACACAAAATTAGCGAAGTGGATGTATATACCTGCTCCGACATCAACCACTCAACCGTTATTATATTGTTCGAAATGTTCAGAAAAATCCAAATATAAAACACCTTCTCGAGAGATTTTACCAATCAAGCGCAAACCTGAACTGTTGTCAAAAAAGAAACTCGGCGAGCTCATCGATATTAAGGCAAATATCTCGACACATATAAATCCAAGCGGCAACAATAGCGGACAACCAGAAGCCGCCACCAATCTAAAGTTCCGTAAAGTCGACCTTATTCAAGAAATTACAATGACGTTGTCGAGAGATTACATGGAACCGTTTGATGAAAATAAGTATTCATGTTACATCGCAGGAACAGTGCCGCCATCCAAACCTAAGAAGGCGAATTATACCTATGCACACGACTTGGATCTCATTACATACGGGCGTAACATGATGAAACATTTAGACGCGATATTGTATTCAACCACGACATCGTCTGCGACGAATACACCAATCGACATGATGATCATTGAGAATCAAATCAGTACGCTCGCATCACGAATGAAGACGCTTCAGGGTATGATCACGCAGTATTTCATTATGAAACACATCCAAAGAATCGAGTTCATTTCGGCATCATGCAAACTAAAACTGTTTACAGATACGAGCTTAGATCTAATGAATACTGAGACTGTTTATGTAGACGCATCAACATATGCTGACCGTAAAAAGTCGGGTATCAACGTATGCCGATCACTCGGCGAAATCTCTCGAAAACACAATTCAGATTATGCGAAATGGATGTCCGTATTCGAAAATCATAAGAAGAAAGACGACCTCGCAGATTGCTTTTTACAAGGTTTATGGCGGGTTCATTTGTTGAAGACAGGTATAACAGATGGGAACTAATGCGGTATGAATGAAATATTAAAGTATTTCTTTTATTCATACAATTTCAGTATAAAGATTGTTTTCGTAGTTGTATTATACTCCATATCATAAAATACGATGGCGGAAGAAATTGATTTAGGTGCATTGGATACAATGCCAACATTTACATTTGGCGGTAGTAAATCCGGTGGCGGAAGTAGTAGTGCCGGCGGCAGTGGTGGTGGTTTTGGTGGTGGAATTGAATTACTCATGAATAACAAATTCAAAGATAATGATCGCAAGAATAGTGGCGGCGGAGGCGGCGCTGGTGATATCGATTTAAGTGAATTGACTGCACTTGAAAATGAACTGAATGATTTGAGTAACGTTTCAAAGCGTAGTGACGGTGATGGTGATGGTGGCAGGGGTGGAAGCAGCGGGGGCGGGGGCGGCGGCGGAGGATTTTTGAGCGGAATATTCAACTTATCAAAATCTGATGGAGATAGTGGTAGCGGAGCAAATGAAGGTGGAATTCATTTAGGACAGTCAACATCAAATACCGATGCAGATAATCGCACCTGGGATGGATATGGCAAGTTCAATAATATCCCACTTGACCCCGATGCAAATGTTGATCCGACTCCCCAGTTGTCCAAAGAGGATATGCTGAAAGAGAAATTCAAGCTTCTTAGAAAGTTGGAAGAATTGGAGCAGAAGGGAGTTCAGCTTACGAAACGGTATTCGATGGACTCTTCTTACGCAGAGATGAAAGGTGAATATGATACGCAAATGGAGGAGCGCGAACGCCAGAATAGCATGAAATTCCAAGGAAAGATGCTTCTCGCTTGTATTACTGGACTCGAGTTCTTGAATAACAAGTTCGACCCATTTGATCTGAAACTGGATGGCTGGTCAGAGCAAGTCAACGAGAATCTCGGAGAATATGACGAAATTTTCGGTGAACTTCATGAGAAATACAAGTCGAAAGCTAAGATGTCGCCGGAGTTGAAGCTACTATTTCAGCTAGGCGGAAGCGCGATTATGCTTCATATGACGAATACGATGTTCAAGTCGGCTCTTCCAGGTATGGATGACATCATGCGCCAGAACCCAGAGTTGATGCAGCAATTTACACAAGCAGCGGTTTCATCGATGTCGAATAATACAGGAGGTGCAGGTGGCGGCGGTGGTGGCGGTGGTGGTGGCCGAGGATCTGGCTTTAGTAATTTCATGAGCGATATTATTGGTGGAAATGGAAGTATGGGTAGAAGCAACGACTTACCTCCTTATGTACAACAACGTCCACCTCCTCCACCTATCGCAACGAAAGGACCCGTTGCACCTCCTCCTCCAGTACGCCCAGGTGCGACAGCGATGCCAACTCCGATGTCAATGCCGGAACAAAAGTCGCGTCGTCCAGAAATGCGCGGCCCATCTACGGATGTTTCAGATATGATGTCGCGCCTAAAGACAAAGACGATCAATATTCAACCCTCAGGAACTAGCAGTAATGTCAGCGCCCAACAAGAACAAGGAAACTCTACCCTTCAAAATATTCTGTCAGGAATGACAGGATCAATGGCTTCCGGCGGTGATGGTGATGACATTTCGCTTGAACCAACAGTAATAAATGTATCTAATTTAGGAGATATTCCTCAAGAGTCCGCACCTCATAAATCGAAACGAAGGCCGAGATCAGAGAAAAATACTGTGAGTATGGACCTTTAGGTGCTAAACGAATATAAACATTATGTCACTATAAATAATAGCACATAGCACAACACGTTAATACTAGTGATATAATGTCTAGCCCACAATTCAAATCCATATGTACTCAGAACGATATGAGACTTGGTAAAAATCCTGAAATGAAACTATTTACATTGGAATACAACTATAACAATCCAAATTTCAATATCATATCGCTCATTAATATCAACCTCCATAAGTTACTTCATGAAGTGAATAAAGATATCATTGACGTAATCGACATTCAGCCTCATCCAACCGATCCATCTGAGCACAATATTTTATACCAATTCCGCGATATTGGCGGGGATTTAGGCGGTTTCAAGACCTACATGTATGTCAATACAAAAATTTCAAAGAGATATGCTAACAATGGAAACACCGAGATCATTTTTACAAGTAAGAGTATTCCATATGACTATCATTCACATCTTGTCGAACAGAAATATAAACTTTTGGAGTACCCTCTCTATATTCAAAAATACATTTATCAGGAAGCATCGGGTAACTCATCACCAGTCTCAAATATACAAGTACTTCATATGTTCAAACTTAAACCCGATAATGAATCTGAACTCACTGTGGCAATGGAAAATGCAATTGGTATTCTTATTAAAAAAATGTATTTTCGATTGAAGGTTGCGATTGAAAACCTTCGATCATAAATAATTATAATAAATAACAATCTTTAGCGTAATATGTATTAGAATAATACATATTATATAGTTATACGTATACAAACATAATACAACTATTATGGACGACTTGTTGAACGAATTTATACAATACGAAAAACAGTATTTGACTAATGAAAATGTCAACAAGGAATATGATAAAGACCGAGCATTTGAGTCTGTACGTGAAAAAGAAGAGTATGATAATTATGTTGAACGGACAAAGGAATATTATTATAAAATGTCAGTTAGTGACTTTTTTACTGCAGTATGGTTTACCATGTCGTCGTGTTACATTTGTTTATCTGAGTATCTAAAATACAAAATCAGATGGAAAACACGAACAAATGCAGTAATTGACTTGAGTAAACGTCTTGCTGCAAAAAATATGATGTATGTCAAGATTTTCCAGGCTTTCGCAACAAATCGAAACATTGTGTCTACGGAGCTCAATCAATTCTTTAGTGAATATACTGATAATGTAAGTTATACATCAGAAGAATATGATGTTAATGATTTGAAAGAATTAGAGGCTAGATCAACAGAATGTTATCCGTATATTCAACTTAGAATTGTGAATGATTATACTCCAATCAAATCGGGTTTAATGTCACTTATATTTAAAGCTTACATTGGTAACAATGATGATACACCAGTTGTTATTAAATATCTTCGGAAGAATATTAGTAAAAACTTTAATTCATCAATGAATAATCTCGTTATGTTTGCTAAAATTACATCTTATTTACCATATTTGAGAACACTTAATGTAGAAAATCTTATTCTTCAAAATATCGTTTGTTTAAAAGATCAAGTATGTTTTACAAAAGAACTTGCAAATATTACGACATATTATAATAGATGGAAAAACTATGAATTTGTAAAAATTCCTAAACCATATCATGATTTCACAGAAAAACTAAACCCAGATATTGTAGTCATGGAATATATTGATGGAATTAAGATATCTGAAGTTGACCCCGAAGACTATGATCAATTCGGAAAGGCTCTTGCTGCATTTAATGGAACAGCTGCATTTTGTAGTTCAGTGTATCATGGTGATTTACATCCAGGTAACATTTTGTTTATAAAAGAACGACGCACACGAATAGTTGAAAGTACCAATACAGAAACCATAAACAATGATGTTAATGTAATAGATAATGAAGATACATACTTTGTACATAAAATAGGTGTTATAGATTTTGGAATTATTGGAAGATTATCTCGTGAAGACCAAGAAATATTATTTAAGTCATTAAAGATGATATATCAACGAAAGTTCAATAAAATTGTAGAACTTATCATAAGTTGTGAACTTTCTGAACCTGCAAATACTAATATAGACAGTTCTATTGTGAAAAAAGACTCTAAAAAAATGGATAAACTTCGCAAAGAATTAAAACAAGTATTGGTTGAATATACGACACCTGATATAAAGTTCTTTGGTGTGTCTGAAATATATACAATCAATTACATTTTGAATAATTATGGATTGATGTTCAAACGATCACTGTATCGGTTGTTTATTACAGTAGCGATTATGGATTCGATCGGAACCCGACTTGGAACCAAAATGAGTTATATGCAATATATGACAGATATGGTTGTTGAAATATTCAATATCAAATTAAACGAGCCAGATGAAGATGATGATGATGAGGAACAGGAAGAGGAACAGGAACAGGAAGAGGAACAGGAAGAGGAACAGGAAGAGGAACAGGAAGAGGAAGAGGAACAGGAAGAGGAACAGGAAGAGGAACAGGAAGATGGTGATGATAACGACCACGCAGAATAAACTAACATAAATCAATATTAAATAACCATTAATAATATTGATTACAACACAACATGAAAATCGGAATTGTCGGAAACGGATTTGTAGGTCGAGCGACTCAAATCTTCGCAAAGAACTATTTTGCAAGAGACGATGAGCATGACACGAATACTGAGAGATATGAAATTCTTCCAGATACAGCCAGCACTCCAGCGAAACCAAAGTCAGAGAGACTAACTATGACAACACAAAGCGGCGAGAAAATAACACTTCCGTTTTTCAAACGTTTCTTTTTCAAACCAATTACAGTATACATTTATGATATACGCCCTGAAGCATGTCAACCACCAGGTATCACACTAGAAGAACTTGACAAAGAATGTGATCTTCTCTTCTTTTGTCTCCCAACACCTCTTCATCATGACGGTTCGTGTTATACTAAGATTTTAGAAGATACAATTTCCCGATGCAACAATCCATTCAAGATTATTCGCAGTACAATCCCCGTTGGTTTCGCGGCAAAACACGGATGCTATTTTATGCCGGAGTTTCTTACGGAAGCAAACTGGGAGAATGACTTTCGAAGCACGAAAGAATGGGTGGTTGGAATACCAATGAATTCACGTGCGACAATCATGTCGTCAATGACATCTGAATCCGCAAACACATCAGTAATGGTTGTATCTGAATTGCGACATGACGAGTTCAAAAAACGTATAACCAAACTTATCAAACGCAGTTATAAAAATAGCGCAATCGATTCATCCACAATCACATTTTGTGATACAAACGAAGCAGAGATGCTGAAACTGATGAAGAACTGTTTTCTTTCAGCGAAGGTAAGCCTAATGAATGAATTCTATGATTTTTGCGATGCAACACATACGGATTATAAAACTGTTACGGAGCTGGCAAAAAAAGACCAACGGATGGGAACGTCGCATTTTCAAGTCCCAGGACCAGATGGCCGTCGCGGTTTCGGTGGCACATGTTTCCCAAAAGATACACACAGTTTGTATTGTCAAATGAAAGCGCATGACGTCCACCCCCACGTATACCCGGCGATTCTGGCGCGTAATGATACCCACGATCGCCCCGAACGAGAATGGTCACGTGACGTCTGGCGCACAACGATACCGCTTCCAAGCCCGGAGTCAAAAGTCGTCGTTGTATTTACAGATGTTTCAGTCACACCTTCATCGAATTCAATGTACCTCACTGATATTATCCGCACCAACCTTGCGAAGAATAACGTAGTGATCGAAGTGGCACGTGGCCTTCTTGAAAGCAAGATAGTTCATTCGTTTACAGATACAGTTAATCGAGCAAATCATCTCGTGAAATATCATAACGATTCATCTGCGCCATTATTTTTTCCGCGGGTGGATGAATGCTACTACATCCCACATTATAGCCACACAACTTACGAAACAATGCGCGAAGTATCATGTGTCATTGATTTATGGAACAATCATAAAGAAATGACACTTCATGTTATTAAACGATCAACCTTAAACACACATGAAATCGTATCGAGTAGATGTAATGAAGAATACGAAGAAAGTGGAACAGAAGGGTTTGATAGTGATAATGAGACAAATACACACGCCGCGTCAACAACATTGGATTATTGTAAGATCATTGAAGAGTATTATCATTCGAAGATTTCGAACCAACCAAAGCAGGGGCGGAAGCTGGTCGTGCTTTTTTGATTTCGGTTTTATTACTACTACTGATATTATGGTAGCGGTTTCTTTTTATCGTCTTACGTAGTTTTTCTTTTGTAAACCTACGTCTGGTAGTATTTATTTTGGATTTCATACGATGTTTCTTTCGGGTGTGGGAACCGCCTCCCTCTCCTGCCAATAATGCTGTATTACGACGCGCGGCAGCTTGTTTTTTTTTTAAGTCGGCAGCTCTTGCCGAAACAGGTCTGGGAACAGATCGGCCTTGTAAATGAGGCAAAGGGCCGCGAGTCGCAGTATCTACTGACGCAATAAACGATTTCCATTTAGTGTTAAATCTTTGTAAATTAAATATTTGTTCTTCAACAATAAGTTTATAAGTACTAGGATTAGGTTCACGAACCACAACCGGCGCTCTGCTCGCGCTTTCTGATTTTAAAGGGTTAATGAATATATTTATATAAAAAATATTAGCAGCATCAACATTGTTAAATACACCAATAAATACATTATATATCATAAAAAGTATATCATACATTAAAGTATAAGTAATAACCGCTGATGTAGGATTATGAAGTAGACATGTATTTATAGCAAATATTATTAACATATTTAACATATAGAAATACGGATTAGTAGTATTTATAGAAGCTATGTTGTTAATTCTTTCACTTATTTTGTCTAACATTTTTGCGAATATTTCATTTTGAGTTCCCTTTTCATTCCATCCTATCATTTTGAATATATCTTTGTTTTCTTTTATCGTACCACTTTGTAAATTTTTGGCATCGGGGTTACTTCTTGTAAGTTCTTGATATATTGATTTAAAAACTTCGGCTTTTTTTGCGGATTTAACTGATAAAAGTCCATACAAACTATTATATAAATCCATACATTTTTTTTGAGGTTCTGTTTCTTGAGGTTCTGCTTTTTTAGATTTTGCCAGAGTCTTATCTATATACATTAAAATCTTATCCATTATAGTAGTTTTATTTCTAGCAGTATATAATGCAATTTTATATTGAGTGTTTGACTGTTCCTCCGTTGGTTGAATGAAAGGTACATATTTAGTCTTTTTGTCTAGAATTTCTGTGCGAACAATATCAGTATTACTTTCTAATAATTTAAGAACATCTAATTCGTGGGTTTGTTTTAATGATGTTAAAAATTTAATAGTGCTATCCTGTGTAATCCTAGAAACTTTTAATCGGTAAAATTTATTGCCATTACCTCCGGTTTGGTTCATATGTCGGTTGCCTCCTCCTCCACCTTGATCTAATGACTGGCTTTCATCGAAATCTGCTAGAATTAAATCACTATCATCACTACCGGTTGCTCCTTCCATATAACCAACTATACGTCTTCTTTCAACTCGTGATAACTTATCTAAAGTTGAACTTTCCCGATCTGGTGATGGTGATAGTGATACAGAAGAAGCCTTGGCCTCAGCGGCTGCCTTGACTTCATCAGCAGCCTTCGCTTCAGCGGCTGCCTTCGCTTCAGCGGCTGCCTTCGCTTCAGCGGCTGCCTTCGCTTCAGCGGCTGCCTTGGCTGCTGCAGCAGCCTTCGCTTCCGCAGCAGCCTTAGCTTCCGCAGCTGCCTTCGCTTCAGCAGCAGCCTTAGCTTCAGCGGCAGCCTTCGCTTCAGCGGCTGCCTTAGCTTCAGCAGCAATCTTAGCTTCAGCAGCAGCCTTCGCTTCAGCAGCAGCCTTGGCTTCAGCAGCAGCCTTCGCTTCAGCGGCTGCCTTGGCCTCAGCAGCAGCCTTGGATTCAGCCGCAGCCTTTGCTTCAGCAGCAGCCTTAGCTTCAGCAGCAGCCTTGGCCTCAGCAGCAGCCTTAGCTTCAGCAGCAGCCTTGGCCTCAGCAGCAGCCTTGGCCTCAGCAGCAGCTTTGGCTTCAGCAGCAGCCTTCGCTTCAGCCGCAGCCTTAGCTTCCGCAGCAGCCTTAGCTTCAGCAGCAATCTTAGCTTCACTGGCAGCTTTGATCTCAGCGGCGGCCTTCGCTTCCGCAGCAGCCTTAGCTTCCGCAGCAGCCTTTGCTTCAGCAGCAGCCTTCGCTTCAGCGGCAGCCTTAGCCTCAGCAGCAGCCTTGGCTTCAGCAACAGCCTTCGCTTCAGCAGCAGCCTTGGCCTCAGCAGCAGCTTTGGCTTCCGCAGCAGCCTTGGCCTCAGCAGCAGCTTTGGCCTCAACAGCAGCTTTGGCTTCCGCAGCAGCCTTGGCTTCAGCAGCAGCCTTGGCCTCAGCAGCAGCTTTGGCCTCAACAGCAGCTTTGGCTTCCGCAGCAGCCTTGGCTTCAGCAGCAGCCTTGGCCTCAGCAGCAGCTTTGGC
>Ga0078894_10000150_pt1 | contig 43105 bp, 38 predicted proteins | sample LauGreSu1BDMLBSD_2_FD_67506 | JGI IMG/M metagenome (GOLD analysis project Ga0078894, IMG submission 67506) | Freshwater lake microbial communities from Lake Michigan, USA - Su13.BD.MLB.SD (version 4) (version 4) | ecosystem: Environmental > Aquatic > Freshwater > Lake | place: Lake Michigan...
AGTTATTATAGGCTCCGGGCCAGCTGGTTATACTGCTGCAATATATGGTGCTAGAGCTTGCCTCAATATAGCAATTATCACTGGTGCAAGGCAAGGTGGTCAGCTCACGACAACAACAGATGTTGAAAACTACCCTGGTTTCGCCAATGTCATACAGGGTCCGTGGCTCATGGAGCAAATGGCAGATCAGGCTAAAAACGCTGGCGCTGCTATCATTACAGATGAGATAGTTGATATAGACTATAGTCAGAAGCCATTCACCCTCACAGGGGCAGGAGGAGAGAAATATTTGGCAGATACAGTCATTATAGCAACTGGGGCCAATGCTAAATGGCTTGGGCTTGATAGTGAGACTAAGTTTCGTGGCTATGGTGTTTCCTCCTGCGCAACATGTGATGGTTTCTTCTATCGCAATAAGGATGTATTGGTAGTTGGTGGAGGCAACACTGCTGTTGAAGAATCATTATATCTATCTAAGATTGCCAGTAGTGTTACACTTATTCATAGGAGGGATAGCTTAAGAGCTGAGAAAACTTTACAAAAGAAGTTGTTCGACAATCCTAAGGTAAAAATTTTGTGGAATACAGTTTTAGATCAAGTACTTGGCACTGAGGAACCACTGTCAGTAACTGGTGCTATTTTGAGAAACTCACTAGATAACTCTAAGGTGGAATTAAAGGTCCATGGTATCTTTATTGCCATTGGGCATTTACCAAATAGCTCCTTTGTAAAAGATTTTATTAATAGAGATGCAGAGGGTTATATAGTTACAGTCCCTGGCAGCACTAAGACCAATATACCAGGGATATTTGCTGCAGGAGATGTACAAGATAAAATCTATAGACAAGCAGTTACAGCAGCTGGTACAGGATGTATGGCTGCACTTGAAGCTGAAAAATATATAGCTTCTCTGTAATTGCCCAACCCGTCACTTCTTTATGTCTAGCCTTGCAATAGGTTCTAATATTGTCTTTCCTAACTCTAATTATGTCAGAGACAAGTTTTAATAGAAGCATGATCTTTTCATGTAGTATAAAAAAAAATATCTACCTGGTATTTTGGCTACATTGAAACTCAAATGTCAGAGTGGTTAGTTGCTTTACTTGCAGCCTAGGAAACTTTTCGGTAAACATTATTGTATTCTACTTTAAGTTGATTGATTTCTGCTAACAAAGACTTGTCTTGCTCTACAGAATCAATTAAGTACATTACAGTTGAATGTTTTCTATAGAGCATCTCACCTATATCTTTAAGTGTCATAGATGTATTGTGGCGTGCTAAATATGCTGTAACTGCCCTTGCTCTCGAAACCTTTCTAACTCTGCTTTCGCCTAAAAGATCGCTAGGCTTTATACCATAAAATTTACATACAGCTCTTATAATCTCATTGTCTGTATTATATGTCACATTGTTTTCAATTAGCTTTACGTCAGACCTATCAATTATTTCATATACAATTTTATCCTTTATAACTCTTGTCTTAATGAGGTTTGCATATTGAACAATGCTTTGTAATGTAGATTCAAGCTCTCTAATACTCCTTATTACATTTTGAGCAATATACTCTAAGAGGTGTTGAGGTATCTGATATGAGTTATATAGCTGCTCAAGCTTAGCCTTAAGCACCATAACTCTTAAATTAACATCTGATTGCTCTATAGAAGCCTTTAACCCACCATATAACCTTCCTTTGCTTCTTTCATCTATCTTCAATTGTGATGGTGGTACATCACATGCAATTACAATCCACTTTCTATTGTCAACAAAGCTATTAAGTATACGTGAAAACTCCTTTTCTAAATTACCAGTTCCAGAATGAATAAACTGGGCATCATCAACTAAAAGTGCATCTAGTTCAGCAAACCTCTGTTTAAATTTATGTAGTTGATTTTTCCTAACTGCATCTATATATTCGTCTTTAAAATTTTCTGCCGATATATACCTAATTCTACATTCTTTCCTGGCTGCCTTAACGTAACACATAATTGATTTCATTAAGTGAGTTTTTCCCATGCCGACAGGTCCAAATAAACATAAGGAAGATATCCCATGGTAGTCATTATCTAAAATCATTTGAGAAACCTGACGTGCAGACCAATAGGCAAGATGGTTTGTGTCACTATAGACGAAGTTTTCGAAATTATACTTTTGATCAAAACTCTCTTTAACTATTACTGGCTTTTCTTCATAACTCTCTTTTGCAATATAAGTAACTTTTGATACCTCCTTTTCCCTTATAGCTAACTCTATCTTTTTAGCTGTCTTGCAGTTGCTATAGACAAATGATGCAATTTCTCGAAAGTAGCTTTGTAATATAACCCCTTTAATTAAGTCGTTCTGTACTGTCAGAACCATTATGTCACTCCCTGGCCTTGTACCATCATATCTAATATGTCGCAGCACCCTATGGTAGGCCCCTTCACCAAATCCATATTTAATATATTCTAGAACCTTCTTAGCATCAGATTGTTCATCTTTAGATAGAGATCTACTACCTATAAATGACTCTAGCTCACTATTAACACTAAGCTCAATTATCTCTAATTGTTTAGTCTGTAAAGTCATTATAAGTTATATATTTATCTGCTTATTTTTTAAAGAATAGCCCCACAATACATCTAATTAATAAAATTATCCAGAGGCTTTATGAAAAATTTTATGAAAATTTAGTCTAAAATTTAAGCAATATATATGAAGCAACTCCTAGTTATATTACCTCAATCTTCTATAGTTAGAGTTATTTCTTCTGTCTTTTCAGTTGGGGTAACATTTGCCTTGTGGAAGCCAAGGTAAGTAATGCCAATTGCAATGATAATAATTGTTATAACTAACATATTTACCATTTTTTTCCTTATAAATTCTTTATGTGAGTTCTTCATAAAATCAATATTTTATACCTATAACATCTCTTACTTCCTCAATCTTTTCTTTAACGACCTCTCTAGCAGCTCTTGTGCCATTATATAGTATTTCAAGCAATTCTCCCTTCTTGAGGGAAAGCCTCTTATCCCTAATTGGTTCTAGCATAGATTGTAGAGAGTCATTTAAGATTGACTTAATTGTAGTATCTCCCAAACCTCCCCTCTGGTAATGAGCCTTTAATTCATTAATTTCCTCTTTATTTTCATGAAAGGCATTTAAGTATTCAAATACAACATTTCCTTCTACCTTACCTGGGTCGGATATTTTTAAGTGATTTGGATCTGTATACATCATAAAAACCTTTCTCTTAATCTCACTTGCTTCATCAGAGAGAAATATTGTGTTGTTTAGTGATTTACTAGCCTTAGCCTTGCCATCTATACCTATAAGCCTCCTAACATTACTAATGAGTGGCTCAACTTCCTTTAAGCAATTGCTACTGTAGGTTCCATTAAACTTCCTTACAATCTCATTTGTTTGTTCAATCATAGGTAGTTGATCTTCACCGGCTGGTACTAGGTCAGCATTAAATGCAGTTATATCTGCTGCCTGGCTTATTGGGTAACAGAGGAATCCAATTGGTAGTGAGTCATTATAGCCCTTTTGCTGAATCTCTGCCTTAACTGTAGGATTTCTCTGTAGCCTTCCAAGTGTCACTAGATTCATATAGTAAATTGTCAGCTCAGCCAACTCAGGTATCTGTGACTGTATAAATATAGTTGATATATTTGGATCTATCCCAACTGACAAATAGTCAGCCATTACCTCCAATACATTACTTGTAACCTTCTCTGGATTGTCAAAGTTATCAGTTAGAGCTTGAATGTCAGCAATCATTATATATTGCTTATGGCTTTCCTGTAGCAGAACTCTGTTTTTTAGAGAACCACCATAGTGACCAAGATGTAATTTTCCACTAGGTCTGTCACCCGTTAAAATTATTTTTTTCATATGGATCTAACTATGGATTGGCTTGTCACATGCTGCTAACATTGCCTCTTTAACTGCCTCACTCATAGTTGGGTGGCCATGGCTAATCCTTGCTATATCTTCAGATGCAGCTTTAAACTCCATTGCAACTACTATTTCATGGATCATTTCTCCTGCAACCCTATTTATAATTGCTGCACCCAATATCTCATCAGTCCTTTTGTCTACCATTACCTTTACAAACCCAGCTGTGTCACCTACTGCCTTAGCTCTACTATTAGCTGCGAAGTTGAACTTACCTACTTTATATTGAATGCCCTCATCATTTAGTTGCTTCTCACTCTTTCCTACAGTTGCTATTTCAGGGCTAGTATAGACTATATTAGGGATTGTATTGTAATTTATGTGAACTTTTTTACCTGCTATCATTTCAATTAGAGCTACTCCCTCTTCCGACGCCTTGTGAGCTAACATTGGCCCAGTTGTTACATCACCAATTGCATATATATTTGAAACTGAAGTTCTAAATTGTTTATCAACCTCTAGCTGTCCTCTCATATTTGTTTTCAACCCAACTTTATCTAAACCCAATCCGTCAGTGTTACTCTTTCTTCCAATGGCAACTAGAACTATATCTACATTATCAATTTTCATGTCACTCCCATCTTTTCTATAATGTATAGCTGAGCCATCAAATTGCTTAACCTCTGCCTTCATTATAAACTGCAGGCCTTGCTTACTAAGGATCTTTTCTACCTCACTTGATACATCAGCGTCACTTGCACCCATAACAGTTGGTCCATGTTCAATTACAGTAACTTTACTTCCTAGCCTTGACCAGACAGATCCCATCTCTAGCCCAATTACTCCAGCACCAACTACAACAAGATTTTTAGGTACAGAAGCAAGTGATAGAGCTCCACTTGATGATACAACCTTCTTTTCATCAATGGTAATATTAGGTATCGATATAGGCTTTGAACCAGTGGCAATTATTATATGCTTTGCAGAGATTTTTTCTCCATTTACCTCAATTGTATTTTTATCTATAAATGATCCAGTGCCATTAATATAAATTACATTATTTTTCTTAAAAAGCCCCTTTATTCCCCTGTCTAAATCAGCAATGGCCTGATCCTTATACTTCATTATATCTTCAAGTGAAAAGCTAACACCTTGACACTTTATCCCATACTTTTCCAAGTGAGCCACCTCACTGTACTTTTCAGTAATGTTAAGTAATGCCTTAGATGGAATACATCCTACATTTAGACAGGTTCCACCTAGCTTTGCACTATTATCTATACATACAACTGACATGCCCATTTGTCCTGCCTTTATTGCTGTTACATATCCACCAGGTCCACCACCAATTATTGCTATATCGAAGCTTTGACTCATGTTTTTTCCTCTAATAGTAGCAGCAGTTATGAAAAAAGAGAACTACCATTATTAATTTCTTTGTAAAAATTCCATAGATAATCCATATCTTCTCTATAGGTAATTTTTTTGTTTTTAGGATCGCCAGGGACTACAGATAGGTTTTTTCTGCCTGAGGCCAAGTAGAGAGATATGTCGTCGCTATACTGACCGTTAGCTTTTTCATATAGTTCGGCTATGAGATCAAAGTGAAATCCCTGCGGTGTTTGACTACTGTAGAGGAGATTTTTTAACTACAGATGATCTATATCTTCTCTATAGGTAATTTTTTTATTTTTAGGATCGCCAGGGACTACAGATAAGTTTTTTCTACCTGAGGCCAAGTAGAGAGATATGTCGTCGCTATACTGAACGTTAGCTCTTTCATATAGTTCAGCTATGAGATCAAAGTGAAATCCCTGTGGGGTTTGACTACTGTAGAGAGAACTTTTAACTACAGATAATCCATATCTTCTCTATAGGTAATTTTTTTGTTTTTAGGATCGCCAGGAACTACAGATAAGTTTTTTCTGCCTGAGGACAAGTAGAGAGATATGTCATCACTATACTGACCATTGGCTCTTTCATATAGTTCAGCTACGAGATCAAAGTGAAATCCCTGCGGTGTTTGACTACTGTAGAGAGATTCTCTTGGAATAACTACCCCACCATATGTTTTTATTGTATCAACCATAGGTAAACCAATATCAACTGCTTCATATAGTTGCAACTTATCAAGCACCTGTGAGATTAGGTCATGAGATACAAATGGACGGACTGCATCGTGAATTAGGACATTCTTTGGGGTATATTGCCTTAGGAAATTTAGGCCGCACCTCACAGATTGTTGACGTGTTTCACCACCATAGGTATATGGTACATCTAGCTCAACATTATGATCCCTACCAACTACAACAGAGACTAGGTCAATTGATTTGTGACTCTTAAATATATTAACTGTGCTTTGTAATATAGTGAGGTTGCTGCCAGGAAGTGAGTGATACTGTTTGGGAGTAGGGCTATTAAAGCGGCTTCCACTGCCGCCTGCAACTATTAATGCTACATTACTTGGCAATTTCAGTTATTGTTATACCTATTTTTTCACCGACAATAACAATTTCACCCTTGGCAACTATCTTGTCATTTACATAGATGTCTATGGGCTCACCTACCTTTTTACTAAGTTCAATCACAGCTCCTTGAGTTAACTTGAGAACTTCCTCTATAGTCATTTTTGTTTCACCTAGTACAGCAGATACCTTTAGTGGCACTTCATTTAAAGCTTTAAAATCCTGTTTCATTTCTTCATTTGATCAATTAAAATTCCTTCTATCTCAGATATAATATCTGATGCTCTTCTCTCTAAAAAACCATTGCACCAGACAATTTTATAATCAAGACCAATCATATCATTCTTAACTGAAACTTCAATGCCATTACTTGCTAAGGCTTCTGCAACTGCTTCATCCTTTACCTCAACTCTTATTCCCTCATGGAACTTCATATTTTTTATTTGATTGCTGAGCAAAGCTATAAACTTATCCTTAGAAATTGTCATAAGTTGAATATCTATAACCTTAGCTGCAATTTCATATGAGAGCTCTAAAAATTTTTCCAATATACTGTCAAGTTCACTCCTCATGCTATCTCTTATTTCACTTGTAGTAGCTGCAATCCTTTCTAATATCGCTGAATTATCTGGTTCTTCAACTACAACGTGAGGTTGGCTAGCAATATAGTCAGAAATTGCTTCAGCTTTTGCATTAGCTATTTTTTCTTCCAGCTCTTCTTCTGTAAGCTTTATTAAATTCACTTCTCTCAGTGGCTCAAGCTGTTGCCCTACTTCTTCTAGACTATTTTCATCAGCGAAAGATTGTGAAACTTGCTCTATTGTTTCCTCAGGGGCTTCACTTTCTTCCACCACTTTTATTTCTTCCTCCTCAGTCTTTTTAGCTAGTTCAGTAAATTCAAATCTTTTTATCTCTTTCATGTATTTTTCTCAATAGAAATAGTGCCATCTGTAATCATTGTTTTTACAACCTTTAGTATACGCATTTGAGCCTCTATAGAATCATTCCTACTATATCTACTACTTTCAATCTCATCTGATATCATTCTTGCAACCCTCTGAGACATAGAGGCTAAAAACAGATCCTGCAATGCTTTAGATGCACCTGCCAGTGCAACCACAAGAGTGCTATTTTCAACTCTCTGAATAATACTTGCGATACCATCTTCATTAACAAGGAGTAGATCCTCAAATGTCAACATATTACTAGCAATCTTGCTTGCAGTTTCTGGATCCATTTCCCTAATTGCATTCATATAGAAGCCCTCCTCATCTTTTGAGAAATTGTTAAATATCTCAGTGACAACAGTTAAATTGTCTTGCTTGTTAAAGTAACTGGAAATACTACCTATTTCACTTTCAATTACCCTCTCAACCCTTGTTAATGTCTCAGGATTAACTGGATCAAGATTTATCATTCTACGCAACACCTCAACTGAAAACTCCTTACTCAAAAGTTTAAGTACCTTAGCTGTCTTAAAACCTGGAAGTTTGGACAGAATAACTGCTGCAGTTTGTGGGTACTCATGTTTTATAAAGTGAGCCACTGACATATCATCCATATTGCTAATCATTTCCCAGGTTGAGCTTGTATTTGCATATTTGATCTTGTCGAAAATCTTATTATATTCATTTTCATCTAGAACCTTCTTCAACAATCTTTCAGCACTTCTCACATTACCTACAACTTGTAGTGACTGGTTTAAATCATGTGCGAATTCTATAAGGATTTTTTCTACCTGGTCTGATTCAATATTACCTAGGTTAGTCATTGCAAGTGATATTTCATATATTTCACTTTGATCTAAGCGACTAAATATATCTCTAATTATCTGTTCATCTTTCAGAGTCATTATGAGAATTGCTGCCTTTTCTACTCCTTTTATATTCATTTTTGTAAAATCCAATTTCTAATTACTTTAACTGTGTCTTCTATATTATCTCCAGCAGAAGAGTTGAGATATTCTAACAGCTCTTCATATTGTTTTTCAGCGAATGGCTTATTATCTTTTGAATCGTCGACAATTTCCTTATTGTTTAACCTTGAAGCTAGGCTTTGAGGTATTTGGTTATCTGATGACATAGTTGGGTTTTTATTTAAAATCTTTGTTAATCTTGGCTTCAAGAAGAGGATACCTGCAGTTATTGTTATAAGTAAGATAATTACAACTTGCGCTATAGTTGCACTGTCATATTGAGGAAAATTAGATTTCCCTGGCTCTGGGAATAGGTCCTGCTGAGCAAATTGTAAATTCATAACTTCAACTCTATCACCTCTACTTTCATCAGCCCCAATTGCAGCAGAAACTAATTGTTTAATCTTAGCTAATTCTTCCTCTGTGCGATCTCTCAAATAAACTTCTTTATCACTTGATTTGTCTTTTTCATATATACCATCAATTAGTACCGCAACAGAAAGTTGTTTAACTGCTCCCCACTGAATGACCTTATTTGTAATTGTTTTAGATACTTCATAATTTATAATTCCATCTTCCTTATTATATTGCTTGACACTATTTGGCTGAGGTTTCTGGAGGAAATTAGGAACATTTGTTCCAACACTGACATTCTTATCCATTTCAGTATCAGTACTACTTTCACTAGAATTTCTCTCTGATCTAATAACTTGTGAATCTGGTAAGTACTCTTCTTGATTTACAACTATCTTATCAAAGTCTATTTCAGCTGTAACATTTGCCTGTACTTTACCCATACCGACATATTTGCCAACTAGATCTTCTACTGCCCTCTTAAGCTTATTTTCTATATTTGTCTTATACTCACTAATATTTTTTGAGCCACTACTATCTTGATCTTCCCCTGGTGTCTTTAGTGGCTTCCCGCTTTGATCTACAATTGCCACCTTGTCAAGTAAAAGACCGGGAACTGCAGCAGCAACTAAATTTGCTATGCCACTGACTTGTAAATCATTTAGTTTTCTTCCTTGCTTTACTTTAACAAAGACTGAAGCTGAGGCTTCAGGACCGCTTTTAGAAAAGTAGTCTGATTTAGGCATTACAATATGAACCCTTGACTGTTCAATCTCAGAGAGGCTATTGATAGTTCTAACTAGCTCCCCCTCTAATGCCCTCATTTCATTGACATTATTTACAAACTGTGAAGTACCTAATATATCCTGCTTGTCAAAGACTTCATAGCCCAATATTCGAGATTGACTAGGTATCCCATCTTGAGCTAGCTGCATTCTGAGAGGCAATACATCTTTTACTTGTACTGTGATTACCTTGCCTGTGCTATCTGAACTATAGTCCTTACCCATAGCCTGTAGCTTTGAAACTACTAGACTTGCATCTTCTTGTGATAATTCACCAAATAGAGGTACCATTGTTGGTTTTGACATGCTATAAGTCAAAATACCCATTAAAACCAGCACTGATAAGGTGGCACTGGCTATAGCAGCTATCTTGCCCCTGCTCAGCTGCTTCAGCATATCTAATTTCATTTTTTATAAAGAGTAATTATTGAAAAACTACTTTATAAAATAATTTGATCTTTAGCAAGGAGGTAATTAAGGATATTTTCATCTAACCAATTGTTTAGAGCGTCTTAATAGAATAAGTCCCATTACAAAACATAGAAGCAGGACAAGTGGAACAGATGAAATACCCACTATATAGTTGTCTTCTGAATATACTCTCATACCAAGATCATTTATTTGACCATCCCACATCATGTCCATTAAAATCCCTACAGCATGCTGGAAAATTGCATTGAAAATAAGACTAAGTGAATTTATAACGCCTACAGTTAGGCCTGTACAATCCCTTGGCACTATCCGCCATGCTGCATTGAAACAAATCATTTCAGAACCACAGAAAAATCCTATTAAAATGACTAAAATATATAATTTCTCAGGATCTAATGTCTCAGAGAAGATCATTATTGAGAAAAGCAAAGCATTTATTACAAGGCTTAAAATTATAACTGAGTTAAGTCTATTAATTTTTTCACTTAAGTATGGCAATACTAAACTGCCAATTGCAAGTCCTATATAGAGACTTAAAGATATATCTATTGCATCACTTTCAGCCATGGAGAATTTGGCCCTTAAGAAACTCACTCCCCACAAATCACCAAATACACATACTGGAGCATATATTCCACCTGCTATAATTGCATATACTAAAACTGGCACACTAAAACCATTGCGAATTTGAGAGAAAATATTACTGAAACCTCCTTGATTCAAATTGTGATTAATATTTCTAATAAATGAGAAGCTTAATATAAAGAGAATAAATCCACCAAGACTAATTATTATAATTGCAACTCTCCAATCATGAAATTGCAATACATATTCAACTATTTCTCCGCCAAGTATTGGTCCTAGAACCCCTACAGTCAATGTAATTCCAGATAGAAAGCTACGAGTAATTCCTTCAAAGTTACTGCTTATAATTTTTAATGTTATACCCAAAGCAGAGGCAGAGCCAATAGCAAGAATCAGCCTTGATATTTGCATTATATAAAAATCATTTGATGTGGCAAATATTAGCGATCCTCCTATGCAGAGTAGAATAGCTCCTAAAGATATTTTTCTAATGTTAATTCTATCAAGTAAAAAACCTATTGGTATCTGTAGCAACCCATATGTCATAAGGTATATTGAACCAAGTGAACCAAATTCCTCAGCTGTGATTTTAAATGTATCAAAGATTTCCTTAGAAAGTATATTTGGCAAGCCTCTAACCATATATTGATAAAAGAAAAATGCTGTTGCAACAATCCAAGCTATATAGACCCTGCCGAGCAACATTTTATTCCTGTTGAATTCTCATTGCCTGTTTGAAATCTAATTCAACAGGTGTTTCTCTTCCAAATATTGATACTGAAACAGTAATTTTCATCTTTTCCATATCAACTGTTTCAACACAAGCAGTAAAGCCTTCAAATGCACCTTCTTTGATTTCTATTACGTCGCCAGGTACATAGCCAAGTTCTGTGGCGCTGCTGGATTTGATTACATTAATCTCAGTTAAATGATCCATCATTCTCTTAACTTCCCTTTCAGGTATAGGAATAGGTTGTTTATTTCTACCGAGGAATTTTGCAACACCAGATATACCTCTAATTAGCCCTAAGGTCTTATCATTCATTTCCATCTTGACCAAGATATAGCCAGGGCAGACTTTTCTTTCAACATCAACTTTCTTTCCACGCTTCATTTCAGTCACTGTTTCACAAGGTACTACTACTTCAGTTATAAGTGAATGGAATGAGCGTTTTTCAATTTCTTCATTAATTGTCTTGGCAATCTTCTTTTCCTGACCTATCACAGTATTTATTACATACCACTTATGGTTGTCCAATTCTACTGTTTCCTGGTTGGGTTCATTTTTTTCTATCTCATCCATATTGACTATATTTGTATTAAAAACTGCACAAGATTATATAGAAAGTAATCTGCTGCAAAAAATGCTGAGCCAGCTATTATTACTGCAATTGCTACTACTATCACAGCAGTTGTCATTTCTCTTTTGTCTGGCCAAGTTACATAATCAAGCTCTTTTCTAATGCTAGTTAGTAGCTTTTTGATTTCTTGGACTTTTTCCATTACAATCTCTTTTTCCATTAACTATATATATGATCATGTGATAAATCAAGGTATATTAGCTTTCAATGGGCTCTGCCTGCCTCAATGGTAATTTACTAAGACTTTATGAAACTTAAATTTTTACTTCTTTTATTTATTGGCGGCTGTGCTGCACAAGAACCGCAAATTGAATTACCAAGTAAGAAAATTGAAGTTATAGCACCAGGTAGCGATTGTTCAAGGGAATTCTTAAAGGGTTTGCCCGTTAAGTTTAATGGTTATTATGAAAATGATAAAGAGAGGGCAGAATCTGTGAAAAATGCACTGATGAATAGTGAAAATGAAGTTGTATGGGCATTGAGAGGTGGATATGGTACTGCTAATGTGGTAGAAATTTTATATGAGGATCAGGAATTTATTAAATCAATTAAAAAGAGAAAATCGTACCCAATATTGATAGGTTATTGTGATGTAACTGCACTACACCTATTTCTATCTCAGGAGTTTGGATGGAAGACTATTCATGGTCCAGTATTTAAAGAGATTAAAGAGAAAACAGTCAGTTTCAAGGCAGTCAATCAAATACTCAATGGAGTTCAAGAGATAAAATTCGTTGGATTAGATCCTATAAATGACTTGGCAAGGAATAGTGAAGTAATCACTGCGAAACTAACAGGTGGTAACTTATCAATTATTCAGACAAGTATAGGTACAAGTTGGCAAATTGATGCCAAAGACAAAATTTTGTTCCTAGAAGACTGTCATGAGAAGCCTTACCAAATAGCTAGGATGCTTAACCATTTAAAGGCTGCAGGAATCTTAGATGGTGTTAAGGCAATTATAATAGGTAACCTATGTGATAGTAGCAATTATATGTCAGATATAATTAAAGATTTTGCTCAGAGTGTAGCTATACCTATCTATTCTCTTGATGTTTTTGGACATGGTGTATACAATTATCCTATGATTTATAATGGAGATGCAACAATATCTTCAATAGATAAAGTAATGATTTTAAAAAATTTAACTGGTGAATAGAGAGAATAACTGTTTATCTGATCTAATATCAATTTCAGCTCACTATGACCCTACTACACTTATAAGTAAAAATGGAGAGTTGATACAGATTTTGGAGGTCAGAGGATTCTCAAAGCGTTTTGATAAAAATGTGCAACTAAACCTTAGGGATGAAGTGAGGGGGGTTCTCAAGTCTCTTCTCTCTGAAAATATTATGTTTTACCTATATGTGAAAAGAGACTATAGAAAGTTAGACTTATTAAGTGATTTCTCTTTGGAGCTTCCTAAAAATAATCATGAGATGTGGATAAAAGCAAATGAGTTAGATAGTAATCTCATGAATACATTATATATAGCTGTTGTTCATATGGGCGCTAAAGTATGTCTATCTAAAAAAAATATCTTACACCATGTCTTTTTTAGTAGGATAAAAAGTCTTTTCACGGAAACTCTTGAAAAATGCATTAGTGAAATCTCAGAAGTTTCATTTGAGATATTAAAGAAGCTTGAGAAGTATGGGGTAGGCCTTTTATCAATTGTTGAAAAGGACAATAAGCTGATTTCTCAACCTCTATCATTCATTCATTACTTGATAAGTTGTCAGGAAGTGGAAGTAGAGGTAAAAAAGGTAGATTTCGCAAAGCTTTTATCGTTTAATCTAAAGACAAAAAAGGCTTACAACACATGTGAGCTTATAAGAGACGATGCTATAACTATTGATTATGAGGGAAATTTACAGGTAAGACAGTCGCATCTAAAGTCACATTACATGTCAATGCTTACCTTTAAATCAGGTTATAACCTCCCAATAAAATATACTGATCAGATATTAACTCTCAACCAAAGGATGGTTATAACAGAAACGATTAAGCTTAGTACAAGTGAAAGTTTTGAAAAACAACTAAAACTTGATAAGAAAAATTATGAGGTTTTAAAGATGGAGCTAGGGCTTGAAATGGCTAGTTTTCTACTAAAATCAATAGATAAAGTTGTAAAATCACAGATATCATTAAAAATTATTGGCAGTTCACATAGTGAATTGTCAGCAAATCTCATACAAACGACAAATCTTTTATATAAGATTGGCATGTCTTTTATTACAGAAGATTTTTATATGATGGGCAGTTTTTTTTCTATATTGCCTGGTAATAGTCAAATGCTTCGCAGGGAGTTTATGACAGTAATGGAACAAAGCTCTATTTTTACCTCAATTCAACCTAAGTGCCTTGGTGGTTATAATGGTAGCATATGGGGAGAGCCTGTCACAATATTTAGAACAACTGATAATCTACCTTTCTTTTTTAATTTCCATAACTCTAAAAATCTTGGCCATACAATCGTCGTTGGTAAAGAGGAATATGGGTTAAACAAGCTAGTTTCATTTTTAATATCTGCATCATTTAAGTTTGATGTAAAGATTATAGATCTATTTTCATCAGATAAAGATATGAGTGCCTTGTATGAATCTCTGAATTTAGATAAGAGTCAAGACTTTTTATCTGTGAACCTAATCAAAATGATAGATTATAGTGTGGAAGAATTTTACAAAATACTTAAGTTACTACTACTGAAAGATCAAGTGGTTTCAGAGGAATTAAATAAGCAAATGGAGGAATTGTGTAGTGGTATAATAGAGGTGCTCAAGTGCAATAACGATATTTCTCTTACAGTCAGTGAAATTTCTAAGTTAATCACTCTTAAGATTATGAATAGCGATATACAAAATAGATTTTTGTCATTCTTTACAAAGGAGTTTTACTTTAAATTTTTCAATGGAGATTTAGCTATAGAAAAAACTTTCTTTAAGTGTAAAATTTCAGAGATATTGCCAGACTGCAAATATAAAAGTCAGGCAATAGCCATATTAAGTCTCTTTACTTTAAAGAAGATAGTTTCTGAGTTTGATGAGTCGAATGTCACCCCAATTATAATTAATGTCTCTTCTGATTTGCTACTTTTAAGCGAATCTTATCATACTGATATAATTTCGGTTTTAGAGAACCTTGCTAAGAGACATATTGTAGTCATACTTAACTGTAGTGACAGAACAACTTTGTATAAAATTAAAAATTTAAACGAACTAATAGAGCAAGCTTTTGCAGTGAAAATCTTCCTTTCTGATAAGTTTGTAGATAAGGAATTTAAAAATATTTTTTGTCTTTCACATGTGGAAATAAATAAGATAAAAATGTACACACCTTCTGAAAATATATTCCTTATGAAGCAAGATGATCACAGTGTAACTTGCTCATTTAAAGCCTTAAACAATATAAATATCAAGTGACATGCCACTGCTACTTTTAGTATTACTTTTCTTGTCCAATTATGCTAATGCCTGTGGAAAAAACGGTTGTGATATCCCATTTATTGGATCTACTTGTTATACAAAATCTGATCAAGAGTGCTGGCGATGTGAAATAGGTCTAAGTTTAGATATAGACAAAAGTTGCATGGATGGGGTTGATTCAATTGGTTTCCCCAAGGATCATAACGTTGTAGGTTTAAAGTATAAGTATAAGCAGGCTTCAACTCCATTTGATAGTGGGAACGTAACTTATTATATCAAGTATGCCTATTGTAACTCAAGTCAGTTTTGGGGGATTGATCAGTATTCTAAAGATGACTGTGATAGTACTCACAGGTCAGATGAGTTTGAGCTTGACTCCAATAAAATTTCTCCTTCACTTTCTGACTGCATAACATATAGTAAAAAGTATGTGCAAGATATAAATGATAAATACCTCAGCGATAGAGTCTGTCTTGTACAGATGTCAGCAGACGAAGCAAAGAAATATGTTAAAGTTGGTAAAGACAAGAATTTTATATGCGCCTTTAATATTGCTTATAGTCCTGGTAATTTTATGACAAATGAAAAAGATGCTGAAGTTTTAGGTTGTCAGCCTTATCCAAAGTTTAACAGCCCTCCTCCATTATTTAAAGCTGTAATACCATATACTTCATTTGCAGTACCTGTTATTAGTGATTACCAAGGTTTTAATTCTGAGACAAAGTTTCAAAGACCTGTAGGTAGTATTAATAAGGCACAGGGCTCCCAGATCATTAGCGCCATATCAATCCCAATTGATCTTGAGAATAATCAATTATCAAATTGTATAGAAGAGAATAATGGTAATGAAAACTGTGGTTCAATAAACTCTGGCCAGCCTGATCAAATCACTATTACGCAAAATGGTATAAATATGGGTACCTATCCTAGACCTGCTTTGGAACAGAAAGACAATGGTAATCTATCATTCTTCCCTTGTTACCATACATATAGAAATCCCAATACGAGTAGTGTATACCAGGCCATCTTTGTCTTCTCAATTAATAGTAATACTAATAAGAAAATAGGTACAAATCAAAATGGGCAAGATATATTTTTAGGTAAAAATTATATGACTGTTTTGCAAGACAAAAATACATATGGAGAATGCGATCTATGTGTCAATGCAGTGAGCAAAGACTGGCCAGATAGTATATATAGCAAACTTGCTAATCCTCCTAAAAAGTGTAATTTAGATAAAGGAGTAGAAATCAAAATGGTAAAACTAGTTGACGAGTCTGGTAGTGAGATTTTATATCCCATCAATAAACCTAATCCAACTCAAGAAGATTTAATTAAAGCGCCTCTAAGGGTTAATATGTATGACATAGATGAACAAAAGATACTTCATTCTAATAACATTAACTATAAATATTCTTCAGAAGATGGATATTTAGATAGGCAGCTTGTAAGCATCAGGCCAGTGATTCCAGTAATTGACAGTGATGGTGAGGCAGAATTTGTAACTGCTAGCACTATGGACGATGATAAGGATACAACAACTAATACTTGCAGTAATTACTTCAGTGACATGGAGAATGGATTAGTCTTTATAAAACCAGCCGGCTTGAGGGATAGAAGCAAATGTTTCCTTGATCCAAAAGATAATGGAAAAAACTCATATACAATCTGTAGTCCTCAAGCTGAAAAGGAAGAGTTAAATAAAACTATATGCCCTGGCCTGTATCAGGGACCAATAGATCAAATCAGTACTGTGCCAGATAGGATCTGTATAATGAGTGGAGGGGTTTGGGATTTTTTCTCAGGCAGGTATAATGTCAATTACATAGCAAACCTCAATAATGATAAACAAATTGTTCCAAGAATGGCCTGCACTTATTTGCCTGGCTGTGTTGCACTAGGTGAAAGCACAATAACAAATATAGGTAATGCCATTTGGAATGATAATGCTGATTTTAATCAAAATGTTAAGGGCAAATGTGATGAAGTAGACTACAACTATAGAGTTAAAATTGATACTTACGGGATAAATACAGATATAGTTACTGAGGAAAACATAAAAGAGAATTTACAGCACTCACTTGAATCTCTAAAGGCTGATATAGCAGCTGAGAAGAAAGGGAGTGCAATAATACCTTATATTACTGAGGCATATCTAAGAAAATACAGTGCTTTATATGATGCTTATATTAAATACAAGTCTGGGCAGCAAGAATTATTTACTTGCCCTGAAAAGATAGAGCCTAATGGTACCTGTATAGGAGGAATATATGGAATTGATATAGATTTATTGAGAAATACAACCGAACCAATTAATGATAATGATAGAAGCAGTTGTGTAGATAAAGCAACTTACGGTCAGCCAATTAGTTGTATAGGTAGAAATTGATTGACACCTTTAATTCCTTGGTCCAAAATTTAAGTTAGAACATATTGCAAGTACAACCCTTTCATGATAGGTACTGGACAATTTGCAAAGTAAATACTTAAATAGGAATCATATGCAAAAAGTAATGAGGCTATTCTTAATTGTACTTATCAACCTAAAATTAATCTTTTTTTCTACCGTAAATGCTAGTGATTCTTGCCACAAAGACTTTCTAGTTATTGATGTTGGTTCTAGCACAACTAAAGGCTTCCTCTATACAAAAGACCGATGTAATGGAAATCAAACTGTAAAAAAACAATCTTTTAATCATAATTATCCATATCAAGCATGTTTAAGTGACTCAAATTCTCAAAGCCTCCCAAAAGATTGTATAGATGGAGGTGTTAAAGCGATTGAATTTATTAAATCTCATTTTAAGATAGATTGCACAGACAATTGTTTTGCATTTGCTACTGGCTGGGCAAGATATATAGACAACAAAAACGAGTGGTTGAAGTCTGTCAAGGAAACTAAAGTACAGCCTAGAATTATGTCTCAGGAGCATGAAGGTGAATTGAAGCTAATGGCACTGAAAGAAATATTTAAAGATAAGCCATTTATAGGTTTTGATATAGGAGGCGGTAGTTTCCAGTTAGTTTGGCAAGGCAAGGATGGTGTAATTCATCATTATAATAGTTCTTACGGGACTGATAATTTCACTCACGACATACAAGATAAGTTGTTATCTGAAAGGGCTAAAGCATGTGTTAAGGCAAGAAACAACTTGACGTTGTTAAATAATGGTAAAGCTGAAGAAGGAGAAATAGTAAAAGCTGTGAAAGATGAGGAAGAAGCTTGTGGGAGAAAATGTTCAATAACATTTAGCAAAAAGAAACTAGATGATGCAATTGCATATGCAGAGGAGAAGATAGGTAAGCCACTAGTTGAACATAGTGAGCTGCAGAAGTTTATAAAGGAAAATAAGCCCATTGTATATGCTGACACTCTCTTAGTTAACTTAGGTCTTAAGAAGCAATTGGGTTTAAATAAGGATAGTGTTACATCTAATGATATTTACAAAATTATGATGTCTGTCTCAGGCATGGAGTTTATAGAGATAAAGTCCACCTACCCAGATCTTCCTGATATATGTATTAATACTACTCAGCCTGCAATGTTGATTCTTTACACAATAATGAATAGCTTGGGTGTAAATGAAATACATGGAGTTGAGACTGACTATATGGAATCATTTGTAAATAGCCAAAAATAAATAAAATCCCTCTTGATCTAAAATATTGTCTATATATAGTTATAGCTAGTCATAACTATAAATAAATGCAATGATAAATTCCACTGAATTACAAGAAATTCTAGCAAGATTGAGTAGAGTTGATAATCCTGAACCTGTAGAGTATTTAAGAGAGATTTTAAAGAGGATGCCAACACATTCTCTAAATAGCACAGAAGAGGAAAGTCCACTAGATATTGCGTCAACGTTAAGTGAAGCAGATAAAACATCCATCCTACAAGCAATTGTGTTGCATGGTAATACAGATTCCTCTGTCCTTAAAGCTATCTTGGAAAAGGTTGATTCTTTTATGCCAATAGAAATTCAAATGTATTTTCTAGTAATAATTGCAAGTAATCCAAATGCAGATTCAGAAGTCCTTAAAGAGGTCTTAAGAAAGGCTAAGTTTTTAACTCAAGGTCAAGAAAATGTCTTGGTAGCAATTGCAAGTAATCCAAATGCAGATTTAGAGGCTCTTAAGGAGATTTTTACAAGTGTTGATTCTTTATATCTGCTAAGCAGAGTGATCGTTCTAGAAGAAATTGCAAGTAATCCAAATGCAGATTCAGAGGTCCTCAAAGAGATCTTAGGAAAAGTTGATTCTTTAGAGACTAAAGAAGATAAAGCATCTTTACTGGAAGACATTGCATCGAATGATAATGCAGATTCAGAGGTCCTCAAAGAGATCTTAGGAAAAGTTGATTCTTTAGAGACTAAAGAAGCTAAGGCAACTCTCCTAAACGATATTGCATCGAATGATAATGCAGATTCAGAGGTCCTCAAAGAGATCTTAGGAAAAGTTGATTCTTTAGAGACTAAAGAAGATAAAGCATCTCTCCTAGAAGACATTGCATCGAATGATAATGCAGATTCAGAAGTCCTTAAAGAGGTCTTAGGAAAAGTTGATTCTTTAGATGATCAATGGTACGAACACTATGTTTTAGGTTCTGTTGCTAGTGAAAAAAAAGCAGATAGAAACATTCTTGAAATGATTTTAGAGAAAGCTCCTTCTTATGAGGATAAATATAAAAAATATATCTTAGAATCAGTTGAGTTAGGTGCTGAGAGTTTAAGTGAAGCAGAGAAAGCAAGTATATTGACATCAGTTAGTGATATAAGGAGTGGTAAGAGAGCAGCGCATAGTGCTTTAAATGAAAAAGATCAAGGATTTAATGAAAGTATTGCAAGTAAAAAACAAAGATTAGTAGATACAACTACATCGAGTAATACTAGTAATACAGAGGAAGCTGGGCCAAGTGGTAGAAGTTGGGTATCAAGGGTATCATCAGCACAAGAGGAAAGTAACTCACCTTCAAGAGGAGGATAGACATAATTGTTTTTCCATAATATATTTGTGAAAAAAATGGATAAATTCTACCTTACAACACCCATATACTACGTAAATGACCAAGCACATACAGTGCACATGCTTTTTATTGAGAGGAAATGTTTGCAAATATGCAACTAAATAAAGCATAATTCAATTTTCTTAATATAACTTTAATATTTATTTATATATACTTATAATTGTACATAAACACAAATATTATATAAAACATATGACTCAAACTGAGGCTGAGCTTATCGAGGAACTAATTAATATTAATAGAAAGCAACATCCTGGCAGGGAGCGTGAAAATAAATCCACACTATTGAAGAAGTTACAACAAGCCTACTCAGTAGGAAGCAATACTGCTTCTTCTGCTGAGGATTTGTATAAAGCCTTAAAAATTGTTCAAGAATTATCCCCTCTGTATTACAAATCACTAGCGAAAAACAGACAAATTCCAGGTGAAACTTTAGGAGATTATACAGGATTTCTAGAAAAAGTCGCAAAACATCCAAATGCAACAGAGGGTATACTTAGAGAGTTTTTAGTGTTGTCCAGAAATTGGAACAAAAGCAATCTTATAAGTTTGATTAACATACATCGAAATGCAACAGTAAGAGCTACTGTAAGGCATCCAAATGCAACAGAGGGTATACTTAGAAAGGTTTTAGTGTTGTCCAGAGATATATATGGTGAAGACAACAAAAGCTATGTTCTTGGATTGATTGCAAGGAATCCAAATGCAACAGAGGATATACTCGAAGGTGTTTTAGTGTTGTGCAAAGGTCTAAAGAGTGACGTGAACGAAAGCTATGTTCTTAGATGTATTGCAAGGAATCCAAATGCAAAATTGAGTGTACTCAAAGGGGTTGTGTTGTGCACAGGTATGGGTTCGGACATGGCACAAAGCGTTTTAAAATTAGTTGATGAAGCTTCTAGGCGTTTGCCTGAAGAAGATAGAAAGCATATAATGAGTTGTGTTTATGGGCCAAGAAGTATAGCACCAGCAGAATCTACTTATGAACAAATGCACTACTATAATCCAACACATAGGTGGACAGCAGCCATATCACGACCACAAGAAGAAAGTAACTCACCTTCAAGAGGAGGATAGACATAATTGTTTTTCCATAATATATTTGTGGAAAAAATGGATAAATTCTACCTCACAACACCCATATACTATGTAAATGACCAAGCACACATAGGTCACACATATACAAATGTAATTGCAGACGTCATATGTAGATTCCATAGGCTATGTGGAGATGATACATTTTTTTTAACAGGGACAGATGAGCATGGCCAGAAGATATATCAAGCAGCACTTGCTAAAGGTATAAGTCCCCAGGCTTTTGTAGATGAAATATATCCTAAATTCAAACAGTTGTGGGACAAGATGGACTGTCAATATGATTATTTTATTAGGACTACTTACAGTGAGCATAAGTCATTTGTACAGGAGGTTTGGAATAAAATGATTGAGAGAGACTATATATACCTTGGTAAATACTCAGGATGGTATGCTGTGAGGGATGAAGCATTTTATGCTGAAGCAGACTTAATTGATGGAAAGGCCCCTACTGGAGCCGAAGTTGAGTGGGTTGAAGAGCCAAGCTACTTCTTTAGGTTATCAAAATTTCAGGAAAGGCTTTTAGACTTTTACAAAGACAATCCTAACTTTGTAATGCCACACTATAGGTTTAATGAAGTTAAGGCATTTGTAGAAGGTGGCTTGCGTGACTTATCAGTTTCTAGAGTTGGAGTTAAGTGGGGTGTAGCTGTACCAAATGACAGCAAACATGTAATATATGTGTGGCTTGATGCTCTATTTAATTATCTATCAGCATTAGAAATTACTGGAAAGAGTGAGTTTTGGCCATGTAGCTTACATATAGTTGGGAAGGATATATTGCAATTCCATGCTGTATATTGGCCAGCTTTTCTCATGGCACTAGATATTGAACCTCCTAAACAAATTCTTGCTCATGGCTGGTGGAAGAATAATGGAGAAAAGATGTCAAAATCCCTAGGTAATGTATTAGATCCAAATGAGATAATTGATGCATTTGGTAGAGACTATATGAGGTACTTTTTATTGCGTGAAATGCCAATAGGGCAAGATGGTAGTTTTTCAAATGAAGGACTGATCCAGAGAGTCAATGGTGAGCTTGTCAACAATATTGGTAACTTGGTTCAGAGAGTCACATCATTTGCATATAAAAACCTCGGAGGCAATGTTAATGTACAGAATGACTTTCATAGTGATGATAATGATCTTCTAAACGCCACCTATGGAGCTCTCGACAAAATTAAGTCTTTAATGAATGAATATAAGATCAATGATGCAATTGGAGTTATATTGGATCTTGGTCATAGAGCAAATAAATATATTGAAAAACATACTCCTTGGAACCTTAAAAAGGACAATCCTGGCAGAATGGAAGTTGTAATATATACATTGCTTGAATCTATTAGAGTTATAGGTATTTTGCTTCAGCCATTTGTCCCAGACTCAGCTAAGAAAATTCTCAGCATTATTTATAGTGACCCAAATAATATAAAATTTTCTGAAATAGATAGAAGAGATTCTTTTAAAATCACTCCAGTTTCACAGGTCTTACAGAAGTTATAATGCTCCGTGGCAGTGTTTATATCTCTTCCCAGAGCCACAGTGACATAATTTATTTCTATTTATCTGCTGCTCTGTTTCATTTCTAGTACTGTTTGCTTCATCACTACTCACAATAGTAATCCTAAAGATCCTCTCAAGTAGTTGTTCTTCAAAGTTATCAATCATAGATTTAAATGCTTCAAATGCATCATTTTTGTACTCAATCAGTGGATTCTTTTGGCCATAGGATCTAAGATTAATCCCAAGTCTTACTTGATCTAAATGGTGTAGATGCTCTTTCCATAAGTAGTCAAGAGTCATTAACGCTATATTTTGAATTACATCATTTATGTTGTCTGAGCCTATTGCCTCTATCTTTTCATTAAATGTTACATATGTCTTATCACTTAAAGACGCCGAAAAAGCGCCTTTGTTCTTCTTGTCAATAGGACCATTACTAGCTATATAGTCACTTGCTAAATTTGACATGCCAAATATCCTATAGATTTCCTTATCTAAATCTTCAAATGCCTCTTGTGGAAGGAACAAGTTAACATATCTCTCAAGCACTTCATTTGATAGCCTCTTGATCCAATCAACCAGCTCTTCCTTATGTTGCAAAAGCTCATTTCTCTTACTATAGATAACTTTTCTCTGTTCATTCATTACGTCATCATATTGTAGGAGATTCTTCCTCATTTCATAGTTTTTTGCTTCAACCTTCTGTTGTGCCTTTTCAAGTGATTTACTAACCCATGGATGGCTAATTTCCTCACCTTCCTTCATGCCAAGTTTTCCTAACCAAACACTCATCTTCTCAGACCCAAATAGCCTCATTAGATCGTCTTCCATTGACAAGTAAAATTTAGTTCTGCCTGGATCGCCTTGTCTTCCAGACCTACCCCTCAGCTGATTGTCTATTCTTCGAGACTCATGTCTCTCAGTTCCTATAACTAAAAGACCGCCCGCCTGCTTTACAGTTGCTTGATCCCTCTGGGCTTCTTTCTTTAATTCACTAAATATTTCATCATATAGAACCTTGTCATCCTCAGGATTTTTCCTATATTTCTCATGGATCATTTTTACTGCCAACATCTCTGGGTTACCACCAAGTATTATGTCAGTTCCTCTGCCAGCCATATTTGTAGCTATAGTAACAGTGCCAGCTTTACCTGCCTGAGCTATTATCTCAGCCTCTATATCATTATACTTAGCATTTAATACATTGTGTTTAATACCGCTTTTCTTCAATAAATTTGATATATATTCAGATTTTTCCACACTAGTGGTTCCAACTAGCACTGGTTGTCCTTTTCTATTAGCAGCTCTTATCTCATTTATTATTGCCTTATATTTTTCAGCTGCAGTTCTATAGACAGCATCATCTTCATTTATACATTTTATAGGTAGATTAGTTGGGACTGATATTACTTGTAAATTATATATTTCTGCAAACTCATTTGCCTCACTCATGGCAGTGCCAGTCATACCGCTTAGTTTAGGATACATCCTAAAGTAGTTTTGGAAAGTTATAGAAGCTATAGTTTGATTTTCATTTTGTATCTTTACCCTCTCTTTAGCCTCAATTGCTTGGTGAAGACCATCTGAGTAGCGGCGTCCATCCATTACACGACCTGTATGTTCATCAATTAGCTGCACTTGACCATTTTTAACTATATAGTCTATATCTTTCTTAAATAGAGTTTGTGCCTTAAGCGATTGCTCTATATGGTGCAGAACAGTGATATTTTTTATATCATAAAGTGATGATTCCTTGTCGATCATGCCATTTTTCCTGAGAGTCTCTTCGAGACTATTTTGCCCAGACTCACTTAGCAAGACAGTTCTAGATTTTTCATCTAACTCATAATCTGTAGGCTTAAGCTTTTCCACAATTAGATTTATGTGACCATATAGTGCCGGGTCATCATTTGTTCTGCCAGATATAATTAGAGGTGTTCTAGCTTCATCTATTAAGACACTGTCAACTTCATCCACTATTGCATAATTGAATTCTCTCTGGATCATAGAGCCCCTCTCAAACTTAAGGTTGTCCCTAAGGAAATCAAATCCAAATTCATTATTTGCACCATATGTTATATCTGCTCTGTAAGCCTTGCTCTTTTCCTCATCAGACATACCATTAACAATTTTTCCTATTGAGAGACCAAGGAAATTATATAATTTACCCATTGATTCAGAGTCTCTTGTTACTAGGTAATCATTAGTAGTAACTACATGTACTCCCTTTCCCGTCAGAGCATTTAAATATGCAGGGAGAGTCGCAACGAGTGTTTTACCCTCACCAGTCCTCATTTCAGCTATCATTCCTCTATGTAGAACTATTCCTCCAAGCAACTGTACATCGTAATGCCTCTTATTAAATACTCTCATAGATCCTTCTCTTACAACTGCAAATGCCCTTGTAAGTAGTGAATCTAGTGAGGCTCCTTCAACAATCATCTGTTGCATTTTCCTAGTTTCGCTACGTAAGTCGTCATCTGATAAAAGCTTCATCTGAGGCTCAAGACTATTTATTTCCCCGACTAAATGAGAGATTTTTTTCAAAAACTTTTGATTTTGGTCTGAAAATAGTTTCTTAAATAATGTGAACATATTTACTCAAGTTAGTATTGCCTAGTAGAAATATCAGGGTTTAACTGTTTACACAAGTTTATTGAGATTGATTTTCCCTTCCAACAGCAGTGAGATTTTTCTGCATCTGTTCAAAGAATCCCATTTTATTACCTTTAACTTCTGTCTTATCGCTGTTATTAAAGTAACCTTTTCCTTCAACTGTATAAAATTCAACTGACTCAACTATATTATTTGAATCAAAGTCTATTCTCAGAACTCTAGAATACATTTTTTTCTCTCCAATAATAGGAGACTTATTGAATATATCCTCAATATAAAAGTATACTAACTTTCCCTCATTTCTTTCGATAAATGTTGGACTGCCTAATTCATTTTCTATATCTTGAGTAGTAGTTTTGGAGGTTTTATACTTATGTAACTTTATATCAATTTTTTCAATATCATCAAAGGTGTATCCATGATATATCTCATTCTTGTTGCTACAACCACAAACTGCTAAAAAGATAATAAAAGTCAGTACTTTTTTCATCAAGTATGTATTTTTGAGGCCAATATTAGTTTCTTCTGAAAATTAATCAAGATATTCCTTTTAATTTAATCTAAAGGATTCTATACTTTTAGAAATAGATTAAGCAACTTTAAAATGAGATATAACTTTCCAAAAAAGGAATCACGCGATAAATATGCTGATGCATTGAGACAATACTTAAAAGAAGGAAAAAGTCAAGAAAAATTAGAAAATCTACAAAAAGTTTTGGATGAAGCCATAAGGGAAATTAATCCCAGTAAAAAAGAAACAGATAAACTATTTAATAACATGCAATTTACAGCTTTGCTTGCTCTTGAAGCTGTTTTTTTTAAAGAGATTGCTCACAAAGATAAAGACTACGAAGCACTAGATAAAGACTACAGAGAACTACATAAGAAACTATATATAGATAACCAATTATTTCAAGATAAGCTCAAGCAGCTTAAAGAACAGGAAAATTATTCAGTTTCTAAAGATGATATACTTGCAAATCCCTCAAACGAAAGATTTGATGGGAATCTTGAGTTTCAGACAGCATATAATGGTTTATTCCAATCTACATCAGGAAAAAAAGTCATTACTCTTCCTAGAGCAGATGAAAAGTCAGCAGTTGTATTTTTAGCCAACATTGATCCTCACTTTATGGCTCACATTATAGTAAACCAAGAGCTTAAGATTAAATTAGAGAGGTATAAGGTTATTGATATTCTACATGAAGCTTTAGTTGGAATAGGTGTTTTGTGCTGCACTATTTTAGATACAGGCCTTTTACTAGTTCCACCAATTGCACTTGGAGCATCAGCATTTACATTTGGTGGGCTTTCATTGCCTTTGACAGTTGGGGTGTCTCTATTATGCCTCTCAACCCAGTTGACATGTCAGACCTTCGACCCGATGCAAATTAGTATGATAAAAAATAAAATGAGGGCTAATGTTGATGGAAAATTAAGTAATCCACAAACAGATATACCTTTAACTCCTCAACAAGTTTATACACCTATGCAGCTTTTTAATATAGAAAGTATTTTGATAGAAACAATTAAATACATCGGATGTTCTTATAGTAAAAATAAAAAATATTTCCAAAGAACAGTTCCTGAAGTTGCAGAATCAATAGATGAGTTAATGAGGGGGCAGTATATTGAATGGCAAAGTGACAATAAAAAAATATATACTGAGGACTTAGAGACTATTAAAAATCATATTAGGAATATTAATGGTGATGCAATTATTCTACCTTCTCCATAACTATATTGTGATTGGTATAGATACACATGTCGCCAGCTATGCCCATTGCAACTGATGCTATTTTATCTGCAGGCAATTTAGTTGATGATAGTAATGCTCTTGCTGCTGCCAATGCATAACTGCTACCAGATCCAATTGCTACTGCATCATGCTCTGGCTCTAATACATCGCCATTACCTGAAAGGACTAAAATATTGTCCTTGTCACAAACTATTAGCATTGCTTCTAGCTTTCTAAGGTATTTATCAGAACGCCAATCCTTTGCCAATTCAACTGAAGCACGCACAAGTTGTTCAGGGTATATTTCTAGTTTCTTCTCTAGTCTTTCAAAGAGAGTGAAGCCGTCAACTGCGGAACCAGCAAAGCCAGCAATTATTTTGCCATTATTTAAATTTCTGAGTTTATTTGCAGTAGATTTCATTACAATGTGTCCTAATGTCACCTGTCCGTCTCCTGCAAGAACAGTCAAACCATTTCTCTTCACAGCCAAAATGGTTGTACTATATATTGTGTTTTCTCTATGTGTAAGCATTTTTTACAAATTGTATCATAAGTTAAAATAAGTAACAGTTAATATCTCATATTTGACCAACAGTTTTAATCCTAGCCTTGGGGTGAATCTCATTTTGAGACATTACAACTAGGGATGGTTTAAATCTTTCTATTATTGATCGAACGTAAGGTCGTAATATAGGTGATACTAGCAATACAGGGTATTCACCAGTGGCATTTTGCTTATCTACCTCTCCACCAATTGCTAAAACAAATTCATGTAGACGACTTGGTGGCATTATAAGTTGTTTATTATCTCCTTCACCAACTATATTTTCAATGAAGCTCTGTTCCCACATAGGTGACATTGTAAGAATTGGTATATAGCCCTTAACGTTGGTATTTGCTTGGCAAATCTGCTTAGCTAGCCTTGCTCTCACATGTTCAACTAATTTACTTATATTTTTAGTGGTGCTACATATTTCTGACACTGCCTCGATTATAGCAGAAAGATCTCTAACTGATATATTTTCACTTAGTAGTGATTGTAGTATTCTTTGTAGTGTAACTAAAGTTATCTCAGATGGAATTATTGTATCTATCAATCTCTTATGCTCTGGTCCAAGGTTATCAATGAGCTTTTGTACTTCACCATATGTTAAGAGGTCAGTTATATTTTCTTTAACAAGCTCTGTAAGGTGAGTAATGATAACAGTTGAAGGCTCAACGACAGTATATTCCTTGAAAAGAGCTTCTTCCCTAAGAGAAGAGTCTATCCACCTTGCATTAATTCCAAAAGCCGGATCTTTGACATCTTCACCATCAATAGTTATTCCTGTACCTTTAGGGTTCATTATGAGAAGTTTTGCTGGTCTCACGACGTTTTTACCAACTTCTATGTCTTTTATACGTATGACATATTCGTCATTTCCTAACCCCATATTATCCTGGATTCTAACTGAGGGTAGTATGAAACCCATGTCTCTAGCTATTTGAGTCCTTAGCTTCTTAACTTGGTTTGGCAATCTCATATCTTCTGGACCACTTAAAAGTGCAATTAATTCATAGCCAAGTTCAACTTTAATTACATCTATATATAGTGATTGCATGATATTTTGTTCAGCAGTTGCCTTAGTTTGAGTTTTTTCAGCAACATCATTTTTTACTTCAGATTGCTTCTTTTTTATGAAATAAGCTCCCGCACCGCATATTATTGCAACAATTATAAATGGTACAGGTGGAATTCCAGGCATTATAGCTCCCATAAAGAATACAAGACCAGCAGTAATTGCAAGGCTCTGTGGATAATTTCCTAATTGCTCAAATATAGCTTTATCTGCTGATCCTTGTGTGCCTGATTTTGTAACTAATAAACCAGCTGCAATTGATACTATCAATGCTGGTATCTGTGTAACTAAGCCATCGCCAATAGTTAAAATTGTATAGGTGTGAAGAGCCTGTGCGAATGTCATGTCCTTTTGCACAGTACCTATTAATATACCACCTATAAAGTTAATGAAGGTAATTAGTAGTCCTGCAATGGCATCTCCCCTCACAAACTTATTTGCACCATCCATTGCACCATAGAATGTACTTTCATCTTCAAGCTCTTTGCGGCGCTTCTTAGCTTCATCTTGATTAATTATTCCAGATGAGAGGTCTGCGTCAATTGACATTTGCTTACCAGGCATTGCATCTAAGCTAAAGCGAGCAGCAACTTCAGCAATCCTTCCAGAACCTTTAGTAATAACTATAAAATTAATTATTGTTAAAATACCAAATACTATTACACCTATTACTACAGAGCCTTCCATAACAAAGTAACCAAAGGCTTCCACTACATGTCCAGCTGCTGCTGTGCCACTATGTCCATTTGCAAGTATTAGTCTGGTAGTTGATATATTAAGTGCAAGCCTCAACATAGTTACAACTAGCAGTACACTTGGGAATGAGTTAAAATCTAGTGACCTATTGATAAATAGCACTGTCATTAAAATCATAACTGCAAAACTAATTGAAATGCTTAGGAGTAAATCAAGTAATATAGGTGGAATTGGAAAGATTAGCACTGATATTATTGAAAGAATACCAACTGCAAATAGTATATCTTTATGTTGCTTTGGATGTTTTAAAGCCGTTAAGAACTTAGTTAATAGCTGCTCTTTCATATTAATTTTTATAATTATGACTATAATCTATACCATACAATACCATTCTGTAAGATAGTGGCTAATTTAGAGAAGAATTTATTTGCAGCATCTCTATATGGTATTTGCTAAAAATTTTGCGCCAGTCTCTATGGCATTCCTTGTTATATAGTGATCTATGCCTCTCTCCCTAATGAATCTAAATTTTTTCAAGTTATGCCTTCCCAGAAGTTTATAGCTAGCCTCTGTCATTTCTATTGGCAGGACTTGATCCTTGTCTCCATGGAATGCAAGTATTTCACTATCTTTATCTATATTGTTTGGTACAGCTGGTGGTACAAATAGTCCAGAGTAAGGTATGATTTTCCTTGGTAGAAGTAGAGCTGAGGCAGCTAAGTATAGTGCAAGCATAGCTCCTTGAGAGAAACCAACTAGGCTCAATTGATTCTCGGAAAGATTTAATTCTTCTAGTCTAATTTTTACCCAGCTGGCGATTTTAGGTGCCACAAGTGATAACTTGCGCTCCATAGCTTCTTGTCTATAGTCTCTCAAGCTAAACCATTGGAAACCATTACCGCCGCCTTCATACCTCTCTATACCATTAGGTATAATAAACCTTAAATTGCTACTATGTAGTGAGAGACCATGTGCTACATCATATAGATTTTCTCTATCTGCTCCATATCCATGAAACACCACAACCAGTCCTTCAGCTGCCATAGAGCGATCAACTACTTTCCCTGACTGTACTTCAAGTAATTTAGACATTTTTTCTTTAAAGCTAGCAAAGGGCCATGAACAAATCAAATCTGGTATAATCTATGAAAAAGTATGCTAACTATAAATAGATTAACTAAAGCATTTGGTGCTAGAAAAGTTCTTAATGATATAAACTACAATTTTCCTCAAGGAGGAATTATAGCTCTTGTTGGTGTAAATGGTGCTGGGAAAAGTACCTTTTTAAATATATTGTGTGGTTTAGAAGAGTATGACTCAGGAATGATAACTAAGGGTAAATCATCTACCATAGGTTATTTGCCACAAGATCCTAACCCAGAGCCTCAAGATTCAATTTTACTTGAATGTATGTCTGGTGACGAGATACTATTTGAGACTAAGGACAAACTTGACTTGGTAAGTAAGGAATTAGAAAAGGAGTATTCCCAGGAGATTTATGAAAGGTTTGAGAGGCTTGAGGAAATATTTAGAGATAGGGATGGCTATTCATTTGAATATAATGCAAGTAAGATTTTAACTGGACTAGGGTTTCCTGACGAAATTCTAAAAGATAACCCTAAGACTCTCTCTGGCGGTTGGAGGATGAGGCTGGAGCTAGCAAAGCTGCTTATGAAAAAACCTGACTTTTTAATCTTAGATGAACCTACTAACCACTTGGACTTACCAACAATTATATGGTTAGAAGGTTACCTAAAGAAATTTCGTGGAGTAGTGCTATTTGTGTCACATGACGAGTCACTTTTGAATCGCCTCCCAAATATAGTTCTACATTTAAAAAATGGGAAGCTTACAGAGTATCATGGCAACTATGACCAGTTTTTAGCCCAATATGAAATGAGGGAGGTTGGTAAAATAGCTGAAAGAAAAAATTTAGAATCTAAAATAAAAGATGCTCAACAATTTATAGACAGATTTGGTGCTAAGGCGACAAAAGCAACTCAAGCTAGAAGCCGTATGAAAATGATAGCTAGGATGCAAGGGGAATTTAATGAGATTGAAGTTGATAAAGATGATATGGAAATTAGAATTAAAATTCCTCTCACAGAGAAAAGTGGTAAAGATGTATTGGAAATGCAAGATTGTGCAATTGGTTATGATAAGCCTCTTTTAAGAAATTTATCCTTATATATACAGAGTAAGCAAAAGGTTGCTATTGTTGGTGCAAATGGTCTAGGTAAATCAACTTTGATCAAAACAATCGCAGGTAATGTTCCACAGATCGATGGCAGTATTAAGCTTGGTCATAATGTAAAAATCGCATATTATGCACAGGAGCAGGTTGAATATCTATCTTTAGATAAAAGTGTCTTAGAAAACCTAAGACTAATAAATGACAAGTTGGAAGAATTCAATGCCAGGAAGATTCTTGGATCGTTTTTATTTAAGGGAGACGATATATATAAACCTGTGAGGGTTCTATCTGGGGGTGAGAAAAGCAGACTAGGACTTGCATGCCTCATGGTGCAAAATGCCAATTTCCTCCTATTAGATGAACCTACGAACCACCTTGATATATTAAGTACAGAGATACTGAGTGAAGCTCTTAAAAACTATGAAGGTACTGTGATTTTCATTAGTCACAATAGGAGTTTCATAAACTCAACTGCAAGTCATATACTGGCTATTTCTAGCAGTAAGAAGGTTTATTTATCTAAGGGAAATTTAGATGATCTAAAGCCAGGATGGCTATAAATCTTACTGAGCAGCTCTTATTCTCTCAACAATTTTATTGAAATCCTGAGGTTGATGAATTGCCATTTCAGATAGCATTTTTCTATTTAAGCCTATGCCTTCCTTAATAACGCCTGCCATGAAGGTTGAATAGACCATGCCTTGGTCTCTAACAGCAGCATTGATCCTTTGAATCCATATTGATCTAAAGTCGCGCTTTTTATTTCTTCTGTCTCTATAGGCATATTGCAATCCCTTCTCTACCTTCTCAATTGCAACTCTTATACAACTTTTAGCTCGGCCACGGTAGCCCTTAGCCATTTTTAGGATCTTTTTATGTCTTGCTTTTGACGCTACACCTCTTTTAATTCTAGCCATATTTTCTTATTATTTTAGTTACTTGTTGTTGAAGCTGTGCTGCTGCTACTGCTTTTTTTCTTTCTGCTGTAAGGCATATATGATAGAGCTCTTTTTGCTTCTATATCATTGAGGGTTACAGTTCCCTGTTGGTTTCTAAGCTGTCTTAAACTCCTCTTACGCATGTTATGGCGCTTATTTGCTTGAGAAGCAAGGACTTTGCCTGTGCCAGTCACTTTAAAACGACCCTTTTTGGCACTACTGTTAGTTTTTAATTTTGGCATATGCTTTTAAAAAAAGATTTTGTATCACTCTACATCTTTATTTTGAAAATTGCAAGACATCTTTGTTTTACTTGTGATAACATTGAATTGCTAAGGATTTATTGCCTGTAAAATTATTTTTTCGTATAACTGCATTGTATACATCACTGACTTATATGATTTACAATATACCTTTTAATGAGGATTTTCTTGACGTTTTATCTGAGAAAGCTGGAAATTCACTAGTTATTTTGCCTGGCAAGTACCTCACAGATATATTTAGAAAGAGAGGTTTAGACGCAATTTCATATGATGATCTATGGTTTAAAATTCTACCTTCGCGTGCAAGTCATATGGCTGAATCTATAGTGATTGATAGAGCTATAAAGGCAAATTTTTCAATTAGAAATCAACTTAAAAAGGCTATAAATGAGTTTTTTTATTATGGGCTGAACATAAAAGATCTTGTCTGTAATAACTCCCAGCATGATTTATTGAAGGAAACTATAGTTGAATTATATAAGTTATTGGGAGAAAATGATTTATCTTTAAGGGCCAGTACACTTCAGGATATACTTAGTTGTAAATTAGATTTAAATTTTAATAAGCCAGTCTATGCTGTTTTGCCAGTTATTTTCTCACCTCTCTTATTTAAGATCTTGAAACTTTTCCGAGAAAAGTTCAACTTCAATTTAGTCATTTATGGATATGATGACACAATTGATTACAATATCTCAGAAGAGCACCCACAATACTTTATAAGAGAATTCCTATTATCTGTCGGAGGTAATGATGTGGTCAATCTCTCAAGGAAAAATAGTGATGATGCAGTTAACTTAGCTCTGAGACAAATTTCATATCCTGGAAATGTATTATATAGACTGCATGAAGAAAAGCTATATCACTTAAACCATATTGAGAAATTCTCAAGTAAGTCTATGGCTGAGGAATTTGATGCTATAGCTTCAATTGTAGAGGCCTCAGATAGCAAGACAATATCAATTGTATCGAAGGATAGTGAGAAGCTTAAGCTACTATATAGTTTCTTAATAGGGAAATTAAAAACTTCTGGGAAGAGTTATAAGATACAAACTTCAACTCCTAATTATTGTTACGACTATAAAGAGTTGCTACTCTTCTTTAAGATCTTGAACGTAATTGGTGTTAGCGAAGTAAACCTTTCAGACATATTTGAGATACTGAGAGATAGTAAGTATGACAAAGAAATAATTTATAAAGCAGAAAAAGCATTACTTCAAATTGAAGATCTAAAGTCTACAGATATAAAATATGCTGAGAAGATCCTTGAGAAGAATGAGATGTTTGAGGTTTTAGAGATTATAAGAAATATTGTAAATTATAAAACTATTGGAGGAAGCGTTCAACTGCCAATTGAACTATCTGACAGTAAGTTTGACAAAATATTGACTAACCACCTGTCTCTTTATCTACTGATTAGTAGCAATGCAATTGATGAGAGATTACTACAGATCTTAATTGAAGTACGTCAATCTGTGGGAACATGGAACTTAAGGCTTAAAGAGTATAGAAATTTAATGCTTGAAGTAGGAATGAGAACTGTAATTACCTCAGAGGAAAGCCATACAATTGGTAATAGTAATGATTATATTAGTTTAGACTTATTGACTTCAATTGAGAGGCGATTTTTATCATATGATTTAACTATTGTTTGTGACTTGAAAGAGGGAATATGGCCACCAAAGAACCATGATCATTTCTTTATTTCTCAACAAACAAGAAAGATGAATGGTTATGTAAATCCTGCCAACTATGAGGTTGGATATGCCGCAAATGACTTGATAAGTATAATTGCAAGTTCAAAGAAAGTTATTATAAGCGATCTAAAAGAAGCTGAGGTATTGAGTCAAGATTTATTAAAGAGAAGTGCTGTAGATAGTAGATTTCTTTCAATACTATATAGTTATGGGAAAATAGCTGGCTTTGAAATACCAACTATTTCTATTGAAAATAATAAAAATGATCAGTTACGACTAAACGATAAAGCTGTAATTGATATACCAATTGATTCTAGGCCAAAGTCCTTTTCATCTACTAGCCTAGAGAAACTAATGAGGAACCCATATTTATATTGTTTAGAATATATTTTACATTTAAAATATTTGAGAAAGTCATTTAATGATAAATCAACTTTACCAAGTAAGAAAGAGTTTGGGATTATACTTCACAATATTTTACATAAGGTATCAAAGGAGCTTAAATACAATGAGAGTTTTGAGGAATTTCAAGAGATTTTTGAGAGGATAACAGACTCTCTAGTTAAGGAAAGATATGGCCAAAGGAGCAACTATATAATGACTCTTTGGAAGCCAAAATTGAATAATATTATGGAATTCATATATAGATACAATGAGGAATTATATGAGAAACATAACTACAAAGTTCTAACAGAAAGCGAGAAAAGTATATCTTTTAATGTGAAGGTTGGGAGTAACGAAATAAAGCTTCATGCCTATGTTGACAGGCTAGATTATACAAGTGATTTACTCTACATTGTAGATTACAAAACAGGTCAGTTGCCTACAAAGGAAGATATATTGACAGGGAAAAAGCCCCAGTTAAATCTTGAAGGATTAATTATGATTTTGCTGGAAAATAAATTTGATATAATGGAAGAAGATCTCAGCAACTTTAAAGGGAAGAAAATTACACTGAGGTATATAAGACTGACTGGAATAGAGTCTACTAATGAAGTTAAGGAGGTAGAATTCGACTTTCAAACAACTAGAAAAGGTATAGCTGAGATTTTAAGGAAACTCTATCTTGACATGCTGCCATACTATGGCACAGATCACTATGATAATTATCTGGAGGCTCATATAATGAGGGTTTCCAATTCAATTGATTATAAAACATAAAGCTTTACTCAGAACTCTTCTTCTTAGGCAACTTCTTTGGCTTTTGGTTAAGCTCTAGTAATGCCTTTATTTCATCGCCAGAAAGTGATTCCTTTTCAATGAGGGCATTAGCAAGTTTATGTAACTGATCAATATTTTTAGTAAGGATTTCAGTGGCTGTGTCATGCCCCTTCTTAACAAAGTTACTAATTTCATCGTCTATATCTTGCATCATCTTCTCAGACATATGTTGAGACTTACCCATGCTATGACCAAGGAATACCTCTTCACGTTCATCACCGACAAGGATTGGTCCAACCCTTTCACTTAAGCCCCATTGGGTTACCATGCGGCGTGCTAAGCCTGTGGCCATTTTAATGTCTCCTTGGGCACCTGTAGTTACATTGTCATGACCAAAGATTAATTCCTCAGCTACTCTGCCTCCCATTGCAACTGCTATATCTGCTTCAAGCTTATTACGAGTCACAGAGTATCTATCATCTTCAGGTAGTCTCATAGTAACACCAAGTGCTCTACCGCGCGGTATAATAGTTGCCTTATGGAGTGGATCTGAGCCAGGCAAATGAAGGGCAACTAATGCATGTCCACCCTCATGGTAGGCAGTTAATTTCTTCTGCTCATCACTTATAATCATTGATTTACGCTCAACACCCATTAGAACTTTATCTTTAGCATCTTCCAATATTTTCATTGTAATATACTTTTCATTGAGCCTTGCAGCTAAAAGAGCAGCTTCATTTACTAGATTTGCTAAATCTGCACCAGCGAAACCAGGAGTGCCGCGAGCTAATACTTCAACATTTACATCATCACCTACTGGCACCTTTTTGAGATGTACTCCAAGTATCTTAGTACGTCCCTTAACATCAGGTATAGACACTGTAATTTGCCTATCAAACCTACCTGGTCTTAATAGAGCTGGATCTAATACATCTGGCCTATTTGTAGCAGCTATTACTATTACACCCTCATTTTCATTGAAACCATCCATCTCAACTAGTAGTTGATTTAGAGTTTGTTCACGCTCATCATTACCACCACCAAGTCCTGCACCACGATGTCTGCCGACAGCATCTATTTCATCAATGAATAATATACAAGGTGCATGCTTTTTAGCTTGTGTAAACATATCTCTCACGCGGCTAGCACCTACACCTACAAACATCTCTACAAAGTCTGATCCAGATATTGTAAAGAATGGAACCTTAGCCTCACCTGCAATGGCTTTTGCCAAGAGAGTTTTACCAGTACCAGGCGAACCAACTAATAAGCAACCTCGTGGTATTTTACCTCCCAGCCTTTTGAACTTATTAGGCTCCTTTAAGAAATCAACTATTTCTTGTAATTCCTCCTTTGCTTCTTCTATACCTGCTACATCGTCAAAGGTTACCTTGATAGAGTTTTCATTTAACATCCGAGCTCTCGACCTACCAAAGCCCATTGCCCTATTGCCACCATTTTGCATATTTCTCATAAAGTATATCCATACTCCTGCCAGTAAGAGAGCTGGGAACCATTGAATGATGGTGCCAAAGAAGTTACCTACAGATGTTTCAATTGGAACTATATCAATCCTCACATTTTGTTTGTGTAATTCGTCTATAAGCTGTGGGTAGAAGTGAGGTGCCAATGTATCAAATTGCCTACCATCATCTGTTTCACCTTCAATTATATTACCTCTTATAGAGACGCGATTAACTTTGTCTGCCTCAAGCTCTTTTAAAAAGTCAGAGAAAGGTATTCTCCTTGAGCTAAGCTTAACATCAGATACAAAGTTATATAGCAGGGCAATTAGAAGTATTGCTAAGGTCCAAACCAATATATTGTTTGGAGTATTTTTCATATTTTGCATTATATGCTTTTGAAATTTTTAATGAGTATAGCATATATTCAAATGCTGCCATAAATATCTATTAAGGAGTTATTTTTTTAAAAAATTATTTTCTGTAGTTTTATTTATCAACATAGAAAATTTTTTTTATAGAAGCTTGTCTTATATTATGATTTATGTTATTGTTTCTTGACAAAGCGGGTGTAGCTCAATGGTAGAGTCCCAGCCTTCCAAGCTGGCTGTGTGGGTTCGATTCCCATCACCCGCTCCATATAAGCATTATTACAATCCATACTGCTATATTCATTATTATTACAAGTGATTCTAATGTGTAGCTTTTCATTGTCTTTTTCTTGGTTGAGTCTAGGAAATATTATAAATAGTAAATGTTAAAAAGATATTACAAGTTGCTGTTTCCAGTTGTGCTTTCCTAAAAAATTGATATTAGCCTTTATTACAAAGTCTTTTCTTAAACTTTGTAATATTTCCAACAAATTTTAATTGTTTATGTAGGTAAGAGATCATATCTTGAATTGGAACATTTTTTTTGAAATGAAAAAGACAATTCTTATAGACATTAGCTAAGATGACTCTCCTGGTGTAAAAATCTATTCCTGATGATTTGTGATTGACATTGTTCCAAATTAGATCTGCAACTTTGAATGTATGGTCAACCATGTAAGTTAGCCTAGCTTTCATATTTAAAACTGACAAGGAAAATGCTTTGTTTTGATCCATATAGTGAAATCTTGCTTCAAGTAGTTTAGAGACTTGAATGTGAATAGGCTGGGTATATGAGTCATTTGTTAACTTGTCCAACATGAAATTATCAACTCTTTCAAAGAATGCATCAACCAAATCTTCCAATCCTCTGGGGAAAAGGATTGTAAAGCTTTCTCTACTGATATTTTCTCTAGCGCATATTGTATTGATTAGGTCCTCATCAAGGCGCTCAATTGCTGATAACTCAATAACAGCGTCTAGCAACTTATCTTTTAATTCTTTCATTCTATAGTTTTTGCTATTAAAAATCTACCTCTTTCAACCTGCATTATATCTTCGGTTTTAGTTAATTCAATTAATTTACCACTTGATGGTTTGATTAACCAGAACTTAAATCCATTACTAAGCAATTGTTGCACAACATTTTGTATATTTATATATTTACTCATTTCATACTTTGACCAGGTAGTGATAATTTTTATATTTGGGGAATTAGCTATAAGGTTCTTAGCACCAAGGATTATGCTTAACTCATTGCCATTAGCATTTATATTTAACATTGAAATATTACTTATACTACCAAAAAGCACATCAAGAGTTGTTGTGGTCACAACTTCGGTGTTGCCATAGAGATTGTCTTGTTGCAAGATTATATTGTTTATACCAAAACTACTTATTCCTTTTGAGTCATGCACGTTTACAGCAACTCTAACTTTATCTGAAAATAAGACTGAATTGAAGACTTCTATATTTGTAAATCTATTAATTCTCATTGATGCGTCTAGGAGCTCAGCAACATTTTTTCTTGCTTCAATAGAATAAACTTTACCACTACTGCCAACAATTCTAGCTAAGTAAAATGTATAGTAGCCAAAGCCAGCACCAACATCTATAACTTTTGATCCTGGCTTAACAAGATTATACATTAAATTACTTATATGTGGGTCAATATATCCCTGTTCTATTATTTTCTTACCATTTTCATTGACTAGTGATGTGTCTATAAGTATCTTATCTCCAGTGTAAGTTTTATGTAGGACAACATCAATTGTTTTACAAATAACTGTCTTTGTATCACATGTTGTATATTGACATGTAAAAAAACCACCCAGAACACTAACTACAATTAGAGCTACCGTAACAACTGTATATTTGAGAGATTTATAATTAGATTTGGTGTTAACTTTATCATCTTCTCTTTGTTGTGTATGTACGATTTTCTTACCTGATCCCCACATACGAATATGCTCAGGTGGCTTTGGTGCCCTTGGCTTATCTTTCAATTTGCTTGTGAAGCTAGGTTTGACAGGTTTAGCTGGTGCTGATTGCACAACTTGATTCTGCGCTTGTTGTTTTGTCTTTTCTTTTTCTTCTTTATCTATTTCGTCAATCAAGTCTTTTAACCAATCAAAATTTTCATCATCATTACTTGATTGATTCTTTTCTTCTATAGGTTTTATATCTTCTATAGGTTTATCATCAAATAAAGATTTGATAAACTCATCATCTTCTAGTGTATCATCCTTGTTTTCTCCTATGGTTTTATCATCTTTCTTTTTAAAGAGATCATCAAAGAGTTTGTCAAATTCTTCTTGTTCTTTTTTCTTTTTTTCTTCTTCATTCATATCATCCCCTTCTTGGATCATTCTTTAAAATGATGTAATTTACAACTTTACTGACGCCTTTAGCATTACTTGCTATATGTAAAGCCTTGTCCATCTCATTTTGATTTTGAGCTATACCTAAAACATAAGCTGTATTATTATTAACCACAACTTTATAGTTTGTGGAGATAAGCTTTTTCTCTAATAACAGTCTACTATCTATAGCTTTTTCAATTAATGTGTCATTAGCTGATTTACTAAGAGGTTTCATATCTATTGTTAAACAATTTATAACTTCTTTCACTCCACGGACAGACCAAGCAGTTTTTATTGCCTCATCAATATAAGTCTTTGCTGCAACATTGCCAGTTAGTAGCACACGTCCTTCCAATACTGTCACACTTACGGCAAGGAACATTTGTCCGCCACCCTTTTTAGATAATTCACCAGTGATATTAGTGTAGATGAGCTTATCATCTATCATTTTTCCTAGGGATCTCTCATCAGATATAAATACTGCAGTACCAGCAACAGATATAGGAAGTAGTGCTGCACATCCACTTAGAGCTGCCTGAAGTAAAATTAGTGATACAATTGTTCTCTTCATTTTATTTATTTATTAGAGTTTCCTTAGCTTGAATGATCTTTGCTGCAATATATTGTGATCCTCCCTTATCAGGATGGTTTACCAGCATTAGCTTCTTAAATGCAGAATTAATCTCATCTCTATTAGCATTTCCTGTCACACCTAAGATTTGTCTTGCCTCATCAACTGTCATTTTATTTCCACTGCCATGTGCCCATCTACCTTTATATCTGCTAGTACCTTCAATTTTATCTGAAAATGCTTGTAAGGCATTTATGAATCTTGGTAAAGATCGCCTCAAAAACTGCTTAAACTTACCTGTTTTTATACTGTTTTTGTAAAAGTAGTATCCTACAAATGCTATAAGTAAAAAGTTAAACATATATAAAATTCTTACAAAAGGATTGCCTGTGATGTTCCGAGATACCATATGTCTTTATAGATCTTATATGTTCAGCACTTGCATAACCTTTATTTTTTTCCCAATTATAACATGTTAAGTGGCCTTTTGATAATTCAATCATTAGTCTATCTCTAAAAACTTTGGCTATAATTGATGCGGCAGCTATATTATAGCACCTTTCATCTCCTTTAACCATTGTTTCTACTTTAAGTTGATTATTGTTATTAAATGGATTTATTATTCCATCAACTAATATTAATTTATCCCTATGATCTAATTTTTCCAAAGCAATTCTCATGGCTTTATTTGTACTTTCCACTATTCCAAACTGATCAATTTCAACTTGATCAATTACTCCTATTCCATATTTGATTAAACCATTTAGAGACATGCTAAGCAATATTTCATTTACTGTTTCTCTTTTTCTCTCAGTGATTGCCTTTGAATCATTTATTCCAATATGGTCTATTTCTTTTTTGTCAGCGATTATAAGTACTGCCGCAGCGACAACTGGTCCAGCTATAGCTCCTCTACCAACCTCATCTATACCTATTGAATTGCTTTTAAAGAGCATTTCTTTCATAATTACAACATACAAATAATAAATTTTCCATATTTTTTACCATTAACTGTAAATATTATATCTATTTCAGTATAATATAGTGCATAAAAAAATAATGTATATTAGAATATATAAAGAGAAGAAATCTGCAACTCAGTCATCTGCTCCAGGTAATAAATGGATTCTTGAAGTTATACCTGCCTTAGAAGAATCATTTACAGATGAAACTATGAAGTGGAATGCCTCTGAAGATTCTCAAAAGCAAATTAAACTTAAATTTAACGACTATGATTCTGCAGTTAAATATGCAAAATCTAAGGGAATGAAGGTAATTGATTCTGCAATTGAAGGACTTAATAACATTAAAAGGATAAAGAAAAATTATCTTAATAATTTTTAGGTCAACACTCTGCTGAGCCAAGAAACTAGGTCATCTTTCCTAAGAGGTTTTTTGAACCATTGACATTTTTTATTAGATAGTACTTTCTCATCTTCTGAGCTAACTATAGCTATTGGCCTATCTAACTTCTCCATTGCCAATATAACATCATTACCTTTAAGGTTTTTATCTATATTCCAATCAGTTATTATTAAATCTGGGGTAATGTATTCACTTACAAGTCTCTCAAATTCACTTGAATTAGTGGCGACAAAAATATTCTCGACGCCCAGTTTATTTAGAATAAATTTTGTCATTTCTATAGTGAGTTTGCAATCCTCAACTACCATTGCTGTCTTTATCATATTCATTCAATATTAAAAAAACTCTTATCTTTAAAGATAAATTTGTTACTATCTATATTCTCATTATGTTTCAAGTTAATGAAAACAAGAGTTGTTTCACTTTTCTTATCTGATTTTATATTAACTTTATTAAGTATATATTGCGAAAAATACATCTGCAAGTTGATTTTTTCATTTTCTTCTCCTAAAAGTGATAACTCAAAAAGAATTATTTCATTATTCTTATCACATTTAAAAGTATTAAAATCTCTTTTGAAGTCTATATTATCCTTTGTTAAGAATGTTAAAAACTTAGGATCCTGCTTAATTTTTGTGAGTTCATCCAATTGATAGTCATAGTAGGTAACTACCTCATCCTTTATTATAATTGATATTTTTTCAGGAGTTTCATAGTCTATTCTCATCATGCCTGGTTTTTTGATATAAATTTGCCCAGACTTATCTTTTTCTATAAAACTTGTAGAAATGGTTTTTGAATTATTGAGTTTATTTTGAATCGAGTCTATATCGCCTTGAGAGCAATTGCCAAATACATTACTTGTTATACATAGTACTAATAGTATAATACATACTTTATAAAAATTTATTACAAAACTCATATTAATCATTAATAAGCTTGGCTCATTAAAACTATATTGCACTTATCTGGTAATCCTGATACCCACACACCTTTTTCATCCTCATCAACTAGATTTACCTTAAGTTGTTTAATCTCTTTTGCTTCATCGACCACTTTTACGGATAAGTCCCCATCTTTGTCTATTACTAAAGCAGAGATTGGCACATTGTGACTTTTGACATCTCCTACCTTGATTTTTAACGTCACTGCTTCCCCATCAGCAATATTGATTGAGTTATTACCAACTGCTTTCACTAAAAAAGTTCCAGTGTTTGTATCTGCAGAACTAGCT
>Ga0078894_10000151_pt1 | contig 43026 bp, 35 predicted proteins | sample LauGreSu1BDMLBSD_2_FD_67506 | JGI IMG/M metagenome (GOLD analysis project Ga0078894, IMG submission 67506) | Freshwater lake microbial communities from Lake Michigan, USA - Su13.BD.MLB.SD (version 4) (version 4) | ecosystem: Environmental > Aquatic > Freshwater > Lake | place: Lake Michigan...
GGAGCAGACACCCTCCTAGAGCGAGAGAAGAATACCTATACAGCGCTAGATAGTATCGTGAAGAAGCAGAATTTAGAGTCTAAGCTCAGACTATTTCTAGCGCTGAGAAATGGCTATGTCAGGCTTGGTAAGATTAGTTTATCAATAGTAGACCTACTGCAGTTTAACCGCTACGAAGGATTCCGTTTGACTCTCGCAGGGGAGACGAATTATAAATTCCACCCTAAATTATCTTTTAACGGACTACTGGGATATGGCTTCGGTGATCAAGTATTTAAATACAAGTTGGGTTCATCTTTTATGGTAAATTATCAGAATCAATCTAAATTATCTATACAATATGAGACTGAAGTCTATCCAGCGGGCAGAGCTTTTTCTAACTTGGGCTCCAAAATGGAAAAGTTTAATCATTTAATGAATGTTTGGTTTTTTGATAAATACTATCAATCTCAAAGTCTTAGTCTAGGCTATCAGAGTGATTTATATAAATATCTAGAACAGAAATCTACCATTCAATACGAGCGAGTATCGGCTAAATTCCCTTATACTTTTTTAGGGCAGACGATCGATGGACTTGAATTTGTCAATTTCAACCTCGATCTCAAATACTATCCGAAAACTAAATATCTAGTCACTCCAGAAGGTAAGCATAAAATTAGCTCTAAACCCACAGTCATTGCGCTCAATTATGCATACAGGCATCCAATTAATACGGTCTTGAATCCTTACCATACCTTAAGTATAGAAGGAAAGTCTAGTTTCAAGTCACCACTCGGCAAGACGGAATTCTCTACTTGCCTAGGATATATGCATGGCTCGGGATCTCTCATTTCGCTATTTGAAGGATTCGGGAGTTCGAATAGAAATACCGACCTTATAACGACCTTTGGGCTTGGTTCGTATCGATTTTTTGAAACCATGAAGCCATCTAGTTTTTATTCCGATCAGTATGCGAGTTTGTTCGTCAAGCATCATTTACCCAATATTTCACTCAATTATCGATATGAACTAAGACTATCTTTAATATATAAAACATTATTAGGCGGTCTTAGAGACCCATCAAAGCATAGTCTTCCGCTAGCTGCGCCTAATGAATTATATCAAGAAGGAGGCATAGAATGGGATGATATCATCAATAAATTTCCAATTGGTCTAGGATTTTATTATCGATTTGGCGCTTATTATCATGGTGAATTTAAAGATAATTTTGCGGCTAGACTTCTCATAAGACTTTAAAAATTAAAAAGATGAATCTTCGACAACTCTTTCTCTCTCATATCGCTCAGACTACTCCGAATCCTCTCGCCATAGAGGTGGAGCGAGCCGAGGGAGTTTATCTCTATGGACCAGACGGTAAAGAATACATGGATATGATATCCGGTATATCGGTGAGTAATGTTGGTCACTGCCACCCTCAGGTAGTACAGGCTATTCAAGAACAGTCTGCCAAATTCATGCATCTCATGGTTTATGGGGAATACGTCTATTCTCCGCAGACCAAATTAGCAGAGGCTTTGATAGAGGTCTTACCACCGAGTTTAGACAATTTCTATTTTACCAGTTCGGGAACAGAAGCTACGGAAGGAGCCTTCAAACTCGCGAAACGCTATACTGGTCGAGCAGAGATTATCTCCTGCTTTCAATCCTATCATGGCAGTACCGCAGGTGCTTTGAGTGCCATGGGTGATGAAACCTATCAAACAGCCTTTCGTCCCTTGGTGCCCGGCCATAGTCATATTCGATTTAATGAAGTGGAGGATATAGCCAAAATCACCGAACACACAGCGGCTGTCATCATCGAATTGATATCTGCTGAGAAAGGTGTCATTATTGGGGATTACAATTATTTTCAACTTCTCAGAAAGCGATGTACCGATGTAGGTTGCCTATTGATTTTCGACGAAATACAAACGGGTTGTGGTCGAACGGGAACTATGTTTGCTTTCGAGCAATATGATGTCATCCCCGATATATTATTGATAGGAAAAGGATTCGGAGGTGGTATGCCTATCGCGGCATTTATAGCCTCGCACTCTGTCATGAAAACATTGAGTTTCGATCCTATCTTAGGACATATATCTACTTATGGAGGCAACGCGGTTTGCTGCGCTGCTGCACTGGCTTGTTTGCGTATTTTGAAGGAAAAAGGCTTCATTTTAGAGGTAGAAAGTAAAGGTTTCTATTTACAACAATCATTGGAAAGAATAGGATTCTCAAAAATTAGCAGAAGAGGCCTTCTCCTCGCCGTCGATTTAGGTTCACAGGAGAAAAATTTCAAATTAATCGATCAATGCATTCAAAATGGCATCATTACCGACTGGTTTCTGTTCAATACGCAATCCATGCGCATCTGCCCGCCTCTAACTATAAGCTATGAGGAAATAGATAAGTTTATTAGGAAAATGGAGGAGGTTAAATTGAATTTTTAAATTCATAGAAATCGTTGATTTAAAATTTCATCTTTAAATCCCAAGTATATCTATAAACTCATAGTTTTGCTTCTAATTATTTAAATTCTAATTTAGTCGTATTTTGTATAAAAAAGTAACCATCAAACCGCAGCGTGAAGCTAGTCTTCAGCGATTTCACCCTTGGATATTTTCAGGTTCTATACATTCTGTAGAGAAAGGAACTAAAAATGGTGATGCCGTCATTCTCATCAATGTCAAAGGTGAAAAACTGGCTGTAGGCCACTATTTTGAAGGTTCAATTGCGGTGCGCATATTAAGTTTTGATGGAGATCAGTCGATAGAAAATATCCTAAATGACAAATTGAAAAAAGCCTATAGCTATCGCCAGCAGTTGGGGCTAGTCGACAATCCCAACACAAATTTATATCGGCTCATTCATGCGGAAGGGGATGGTCTGCCCGGTCTTATCATAGATATCTATGGACATACTGCCGTCATTCAGTGCCACACAGTGGGTATGTATCAGCATCTGAGCTCTATAGAGGAGGTCTTGGTCGGTCTCTATGGTTCGGCTATTCATATTTTTGATAAATCGAGTGATCTGATATCTGAAGCAAAAGAGAAGAATTATATCCGAGGCAGTTATCAGCGGGAAAACTGGGTAGAAAATGGTTATCAATTCGATATAGATTGGGAAAAAGGACAGAAAACTGGCTTTTTCATCGATCAGCGAAATAATAGAAAAGCTCTGCAAGCATATTGCCGTGGCAAAAAAGTCATGAATCTATTTAGCTACAGTGGAGGATTTTCTATCTATGCGCAGTCCGCAGGGGCAGCTAAGGTGGTATCCGTAGATGCTTCTGCGAATGCCAATGAGATTTGTAAACGAAATTTCCAATTGAATTTTAATACTGAACATGAGGCTATTACTGCAGATGCTCTAGATTATATGAAAGATATGAGTCGTGAATTTGACGTGATCATTCTGGATCCACCTGCTTTTGCCAAGCACCTCTCTGCCAAACATAAAGCCATCCAAGCCTATAAGCGTATCAATCTTCAAGCTATGCGACATATTCAGAAAGGTGGAATTTTATTTACCTTTTCCTGTTCACAAGTTATTGACGCACTAACCTTTAGAGATACCGTGGTGGCCGCTGGCATAGAGTCTGGTAGAACGATCCGCATAGTGCAGCAGCTCTCTCAGCCCGAAGATCATCCTATCAATCTCTTTCACCCAGAGAGCAATTATTTGAAGGGATTGGTACTCTGTGTTGAGTAGTTTTATGGATCTCAATGAATTTGAGTAACTAATATTTAAATTTACTCACACGTCTTTCCGCAAAAATAAAATTGTTTAGGCCGTCCAACAATAAATTTCATTTTATGTGGAATTTAGATCATAATCAATTTTAGATTCTCTATAATTTATTTTTATAATCTATTTTCTATTTAAAAAAGATAAATTTATGAATCGTCCACTCGTTCATCCTGCCTAAGATAAGGAAGACCAAGCCTTCCAATACTTGATTGAATTTTTTAATGAGACCTTGAGCTTATGCTCCAATAGTGTCAAAACGATGTATCATAGACTGGCAATCGCCTATGCTTTTATAGCATTAAATAAGTCCGTGATGGAAAATAAAGGTCGTGTGATCAGTTCCTTGAAGCGATTGATAGGTTATGTTAGCAGCAATTTGGCGGGTTGTAGGTATTGTTAGGCGCATCGATGCGCGCTGAAGAGCGCTATGGAGCCGAAGTAGAACAATTACAGTATATTTGGGAGTTTAGAACATATTCAGCTTTTTCAGAAGCAGAGAGAGCCGCCCTTGAATTCGAATGGGTGAGCTTTATGGCACCTAATACAGTAGACGACACTATAGCCGAAAACCTTCGTAAGTATTGGGATGAAGGTGAAATCGCAGAATCACTAGGGGGGTGGTAGCTCTCTTTGGCTATCTCAATCGCTGGAATGACTCTGTGGGAAGAGAAATAGAAGATGGAGCCGTGGAATCTGGAGATAAATTCTTATAAGACAAAGGCTGGTCCACAGGGAAGCAACTGTATTAAAACTCAAAATAACTACCTACAAACTGATTCTTGGTTTTGTCCCTATAGGTTTTCAGCTCATAAAGGTCGTTAAGACCATAGATAGGCCTATGACGAAGGATATCATCCGCTTGCCATTTCAGGATATAAGGGTGTTTTCTCAGCTCGTCTTCCGATGCGGAATTGATATTGATTTTTAAAATGCGACCCTTTTTTAAATTTAAATAGGGTTTAATTTTCTGAAAGCTAGAGTCCGGAAATCGGTATAGTTCTGCAATCTGGGCTACGTCTATGTAGGCCCCTAAGCCTTCTCGCTTTTCTACAATTTTTTTGGCAAAATAATCGCCAATGCCCGGTAGGGCCTTCCATTCGTCTAGACTAGCGGTATTGATATCTATGGGTTTAGGTTCTGATTTAGTAGAACTTTTAGATTCTTTGGAGTAGGAAGAAGCCTCGCTATGGATGAGAATATAAGGAGCTAGTCTATGATATAAATCAGTGGTGACGCCATATATTTTTTTGACATCTTCTTTCGTTCTAAACTGTCCACCTTTCGTTCGGTAGTTGATGAGGATATTCGCTACCTTCGCGCTAAAGCCCAATTGAACTAGCTCTTCATGACTGGCAGTAGCAGGATAGAAAGGAAAAAGGGTTGAGGTTGTATTCTGAGAATGGAACTTTGCAGCTGCTCCCTTGTCATTAGTAGTTGAGTTAGATTTTACGATTTCTAGAGTATCTGGCGCAGTTAAATATTGATTATCCAGTACATAGAACCCTAGTTTGATGGCAAGGCTGAAAGTTAGAATTAGTCCAACAGTTTTTCGTTCCTTAGCAATGATATCGGTCAATTCATTGACTAATTTTTTTAGATTTTCAGCATTCATATTCCCCGATATAAATGGTTAATTTGAACTTATCTTAGGTATCGATCCAGATAGTCTTGGATTTGATTATTTTTTATTTTAGTATAAATGTCTTTGTCCTTGGCCATTTCTTCTAGCATAGCATATTGTTTTTTACCTATGTCATATGCAAAGGCATAAGACTCATTGGAAAACGATACATACTGATACATAGAGGTATAGTTGTAAATAGGATTTTCCATGATTTCGTGCTCTATATGCTTCATCTCCAGAAATTCTGGTATCCCCACCTTATCTCTCATCTCGATAAAGTTATCCAAAGCCATCTGGGCTATAGCGTCCCCATTTTCTTTTCTTTGCTGAGAATAGGCTTGAAACAATTCGTTTTGGTCTGGATATATATCGATGAGTTCGTCTAAAATTCTCGCATCTTCAAACCCACAATTCATGCCTTGACCGAAAAATGGGACTATGGCATGAGCTGCGTCTCCTAATAGCAAGGAATTTTTATGATGCCATGGATAACATCTTACCGTAACCAAAGCCGATGTCGGATTTTTAAAGAAATCTTGTATAAGACTGGGCATAAGCGCAACCACATCTGGAAAATATTGATCAAAATAAGCCTTGACTTGTGTTTCGTTATTCAAATCATCAAATGCCATTTCCCCTTCAAAAGGTAAAAATAAGGTGCATGTAAAGCTACCATCTAGGTTGGGAAGGGCTATCATCATAAATTGACCTCTCGGCCAAATGTGTAATGAGTTTTTATCTAATAAAAACTCACCGTTAGGGCCAGCAGGTATAAAAAGTTCTTTATAACCATAGTCTATATAATACTGGGAATATTGAAATCTCGGCACAGTCTGAATAGCCTGCCTCACCCTGGAAAATGCACCATCGGTACCCATGATGAAATCGGAAGCTATCGTATTATTTTCTTGAGTCTGGGTATCTACGAAATTGATTTCGGACTTTTGAAAATCAATATTTTTACAAAACTGATTGAAATGAAAATCTACATTTTCATATGAATCCGCTAATTCGACTAGTTTTTTGTTGAGTTCTCCGCGTGAAACGGAATATATAGCTTGATTTTCTTTGCCATACGGCTGATAATTTACTGTACCATCAATCATATGAATAGCCCGACCATACATTGGAATGGCTATCTTTTGGATTTCATCATCTAGTCCTATCTTTTCTAATGCTGTCCAGCCGCGAGTGCTCAATGCCAGATTAATACTCCTGCCGCCTATATATCCAACTTTTCTCATATCGCCTCGGCTTTCATATACGTCTACCTTATAGCCTCTGCGCTGCATATAGCATGCTTGCAATGCACCTACTAATCCACCTCCTATTATCGTTACTTTCTTTTGACTCATTATAAAAATCTATGTTAGCAAATATAGAAAAAATTTCCTCAAAAATTAGCTCATTTGACTTCTTTTTCATTTTGATTTGGGGTTTTTTAACCCTTGATAGAAATTTAAACCTAGATAAATGATTTATCCTACTTTTATCGCTCTACTGATATGGAAAAATTCAAAGATTTAAAATCAAGTTTTGAGGCCTTTATAACCTCTCATTTACCTAAAATAGCTCCTAAAGAGCTTTATGAACCCTATCATTATATTGTGAATTTAGAGGCTAAACGAGTTCGTCCAGTCATGCTTTTAGCAACCAAGCGATGTTTCGCCCCTTTGGGAGAAGATGATTTTTACGCAGCTCTAGCTATAGAGCTATTTCATAATTTTTCCTTGATGCACGATGACATTATGGATAAATCTGAAACCCGCCGTGGACAAGCTACTGTACATAAAAAATATGGAGATAATAGTGCTATTCTTTCGGGTGACGCGCTTCTTATATTGAGTTACAAATTATTAGAAAACATTGCGAATAAAGTACATTTTCTATCGATATACAGTCTCTATAACAAGACAGCAACTGAAATATGCATAGGTCAGCAGCTTGACATGAATTTTGAATCTGAAGTCCTAGTTTCAGAGGCAGAATATCTGATGATGATAGAACATAAAACGGCAGTTTTATTAGCTACTAGTATGAAAATTGGAGCTATTTTGGGCGGTGCTAATTCGACGGATTGTGATGCTATTTATAAATTTGGATTAGCTATAGGCATGGCATTTCAGATTCAAGATGATTTGCTAGATACATTTGGAGAGACAGCATCTGTAGGTAAGCGTATAGGTGGTGATATCTGTAATAATAAAAAGACTCTTCTGTATATCTTTGCACTGCAGAATGCACATAAAACACATAAAGAATTACTTCTTCAATGGTCTCAAACCAATGAGTTTAATGAGATGAAGGTGAATGAAATCACTCAAATTTTCATTGATTCAGGGGCAAAAGACTATGTCATTCGCAAGAGAGATTTATATTATCAAGAAGCACTGAAAAGTATTGAATTCGCCTCTATATCTAAAGAGGATAAAGATTATTTAATTAAATTTGCCCAAAAGGCAGTCGATAGAATAAAATAGAATGGAGGCAATAGATCATTGGTACGCTGATTTTAAATATAATTGGAAGAAATTTCTCTCCAAGCGAAGCAACTTTATTGAGTTGTTTTTCTGTGTTATTTACTTCTTATTTGTTTCCTTTCTTTTCAAAAAGTATCTCGTGGTCTATGAGACCATTCCTGGGATACAGCTCTATGACATCTTGTTAGAATATTTTAAACCAGCCGATGTCTCGGTTTATATCTTTGTCTTATTATACACGATTATTTTTTATAATTATTTATACTTACTGGCATATCCCAGAATGTTGGTTTGTTTCTTTATTTTTTATGCTACCTGCTTATTCATTCGGTTTATACTTTTGACTTTTATCAATCTAGAACCACCGTTGATGTATCAAGAATTTTCTGATCCGATATTATCATCCAGTACCTATGAGGGTATAAAAATTACGAAAGACTTATTTTTTAGTGGGCATATGGTCACTGCATTTTGTAGTTATTTTGCTATGCCCAATCGTTTCTTAAAGATAGTGTTTCTTCTGGGAAGCATTGCGCTAGCTATTTTATTGATTATTCAGCACGTCCATTACACTATAGATATTCTAGGAGCATATGTAGCCGTGTTTTTGATATACAGAGTTTACTACGAAAAAATATATAAGCATTCTAAGTTAACGTATCAATATTCAAAAGAAATAACTAATTACTGATGAGCATAGAAGAAAATAGGAATATAGATGAAATGAAACTGAAAGTTTCACAATGGAAAAGACTGCGATCGAACATTCATCTTGGTGGTGGCCAAAAGGCGGTTGATAAGCAACATGAACAAGGAAAATTGACCGCTAGAGAGCGTATCGCCTTATTGCTAGATAAAAATACAGATACTATTGAAATTGCTGAATTTGCAGGCTATGAAATGTATGAAGATGCAGGAGGCTGTCCGTCTGGAGGCGTAGTGGTCGTTATGGGATACGTATCTCGTAGACTCGTCATTATCGTAGCCAATGATGCTACGGTAAAGGCTGGCGCTTGGTTTCCTATTACAGCTAAGAAAAATTTACGTGCGCAGGAGATAGCTATGGAGAATAAAATTCCAATTATCTATTTAGTAGACAGTGCTGGGGTCTTTCTTCCTATGCAGGATGAGATTTTTCCGGATAAAGAACACTTCGGCAGAATGTTTCGAAACAATGCGAAAATGAGTGCCATGGGTATCCCTCAGATAGCGGCAGTCATGGGAAGCTGTGTAGCAGGAGGTGCTTATTTACCTATCATGAGTGATGAATCTCTGATAGTAGATAAGACGGGAAGTATATTTCTAGCTGGTTCATACCTAGTGAAAGCAGCTATAGGAGAAGATATAGATAATGAAACCCTCGGTGGAGCTACTACCCACTGCGAGATCAGTGGCGTTACAGATTATAAAATGGAAAATGACCAGGCTTGTATTGAGAAAATACGAAGTCTATTAGATAAGTTGGGTCATAGAGCCCAAACGGGTTTTGATCGCATAGAATCGCAACCTGCTTCTGGAGAGGAGGATGCGATTTATAAATTCATATCCGAAGATAACTCAAAGCCTTATGATACACAAGAACTCCTGAAAACTATCGTGGATAAAGGAGAAATAGATGAATATAAAGCTCTTTATGGTCAGTCTATAGTTTGCGCTTATGCCCGAATAGATGGCTGGGCTGTGGGCATAGTAGCCAATCAGCGCAAAGTCGTCAAGAGCAAGAAAGGGGAGATGCAATTCGGAGGAGTCATCTACAGCGATAGTGCAGATAAGGCCGCTCGTTTTATCATGAATTGTAATCAAAAAAGAATACCACTGGTCTTTCTTCAAGATGTGACAGGATTTATGGTGGGATCTAGAAGTGAGCACGGCGGTATTATTAAAGATGGAGCCAAACTGGTGAACGCCATGGCGAATTCTATTGTACCGAAATTTACTATAATCATAGGAAATAGCTATGGAGCAGGAAACTATGCCATGTGCGGCAAAGCCTATGATCCGCGCCTTATTTATTCATGGCCTACAGGCAAAATGGCTGTAATGGGAGGTTCTCAAGCAGCCAATACCCTTCTGCAAATCCAAGTAGCTGCACTGAAGAAAAAAGGAGAGGAAATAGATGAAGAAAAAAAGCAAGAAATGCTTAAAAAAGTGACCGATCAATATCTAAAAACTACAACCCCTTACTACGCTGCAGCCAGATTATGGACAGATGGCATCATAGATCCTGCAGACACCCGTAAAGTTATTTCCATGGGCATCGAAGCAGCCAATCATGCTCCAATTCCAGATCAGTATATTTTAGGTGCTATACAAACTTAGTTAATTCTTATACCGATAGCTATCGGTAAAATTTTGAATGTTTAATTATGTGTTTCACTACTTTCGACTTTCTTCTTTAAACTGTCAACAATAATTTACTGTGTCTATCATATCGCTGTCTTCTGACCTAGGTACCAATAACTTCGCTTTGGCTGAGTTTAAGGCTAGTATAGCTCTTCGTTTTTCTCAGCATCAAGTTTTAGACCTATTTCATAATCAGGAAGTTTATGATATCGAAAGCATAGCTTATCAGTTGCTAGGCGCATTAAATACCTTCCCTGAGGGTTCTATTCATCTCGTATACAATAAATATGCGGTTCAAAATTCAGATATCCTTATCACTAAATTGAAAAATCAGTTCATTATAGCGCCGAATAATGGCATACTGTCATTGATTCATTTCTTAGATTTTCAGAGTAAGGTATATCGAATAGATGGCCAGCAAGTAGAGAAAGAAACTTATCAGTCATGGATAGATGCCTTAGGTTATTTAATCGTTGATAAACTGCCGCCAATGGTTATGGAGACCAATAATTTTATTCAGACCAAGCCTTTTCATTCAGACTTGTTTTTAATGGATACGAAGATGATTACTCGAGTATTGCATACGGACTCGATAGGGAATATAGTTCTCAATATACAAAAGGAAGAGTTTTATGATTACTTAGCTGATCGCGCTTTTTTCATCTCCTTCGTCAGTTCTAAAATATTTCAGCTCTCTCCTAACTATGTTACTACCTACAATCCGAATCATATAGGCGCTATTTTTAATGCCACAGGCTTTTTAGAGCTATTTATGATTGGAGGGAATCTCGCAGAGCTCTTTAATGTCAATAAATGGAAGAACAATAAATTCGAAATACTCATAGACCATGATACGAATCGTGAAATTAACTTTCAGCCCCGCGCATAGGCAGGATTTTATAGATTTAGTAGCCAAATTCAAAGACCAAATCCGCTCCTATCCAGGCTGCCAAGGCGTTGATTTTCTCAATGATAGACTGAATGAAAATATCTTCTTTACCTATAGCCACTGGGATGCCCCCGAAAACCTAGATGCCTATAGAAATAGTGAATTATTCAACAAAGTCTGGTCTAAAGTAAAGGTTTGGTTCTCCGATAAGCCCGAAGCATGGTCGGTGGAGGAGCTGGTGATGTAGAAAGAACTAAATTTTTATCGATCTAGAGGATTGCAAATCATAGGTAAAAAATACTTCCTTCACGCCTATCAAGGTGTTACCGCCTTGATACCATATATCGCCAGACAAACAATGAGAGACGATGATTCGATTCAAAGTCGTAAGGCCTTGAACGGCGAGGAGTCCCTCGCTGGATGCTCAGATGAGAGTAAAGAAGACGAAATAGAAAAAAATTAATAGGCTACCCAAATGCATCTTCTTTTTTATCTAGCACCACCCATTTTCGCTCGCTGGTGAGTTTGAGAGTAGCTATATATTCTTGTTTCCATTGATTGGGAGCTATCAGGGAGAGAAACTCTTTGTCCTCTTTCCCTCGATACATATAGTAGATTTCGCCTATGACAGGCTCGAAGTTAAATTGCGCTTTATAGGCTAATTCATTCCACTGATATTCCTCAATTAGTTTATTATACTCCGATTTGAGTTCATTAAATTTCGACTCAAACTCTTTATTAACTCGATGAATGCCCGTAGTTTTCCAGGCTACTGTATCATCTAGTTTTATTACTGGTGCTCCAATATTGCTAGCATAGGGTAATAATTTTGCATTATAGCCTTGGTCTTCGTCATATACTATGCTATCTGGTTTCTTTTCCATACCGGAGTTCTGAAATACAATGTTTTTATTAAGTGAATCTGTTTCAATTACAAAATTAAACAAGTATTTTTTAATTCAGGATAAACATGGACATAATATTGTAAAAAATATAAATAACTAACAATCTAACTTTTGACGAAAGAATAGCCTATCCACAATTAGGCCATAATTCGTAACTTTAAATATTGAGACTATAAAAACTGACAAATCACCCCACCCATTGCAATGTCACAGAGATTGGAATAACCAACATATAAAATTATATATTCCAGTTTTTAATTTCAAATAAAGCGCTAGTACCTATAATTAATAGACACATAAAAAGACCGGCTATTTCGCAGTGAAATGCTCCGTGCTCAAATGTTCCGAAGGCTGTACCACAATCATTCATAAAAGCTTGATAACTTGGTAATGTACTTTCTACTTTATCTCTACCAATGATAGCAATAGCAACAATTTGGTGCAGACATAACTGCATTGAGATAGATGAAGCCAATAGAGAGGATAAGTAGACAAAAAGAAATGCTTTCCAACTACTATTGTTTTCTGTGCTACTCCTTTGTTCCTCTGGGAAGCCGATAGCAGCGATCTTGGCATACTCAAGAACCTTATCTACCATACTATTCTTAATAAGAGTGGGATAAGCGCCACACCAATAAAACTGGATAATTCATATTTTAATTGTTTTAGTTTAACCTTAAAATTAACATTTATTTTTATTCGACAGTTTTTTTAGTAGACTTGAACTATCAACTTAGAGTTTATTTCATTTCTATTTGGTTTAAACAATTCTTGAATTATGACTGAAATATAAACTTCTTATATTTGTAGCGTGAATTTAATACAGACATTTGATATTTTTCAAAAGGCCATCGCTGATTATCATATTTTAAATAGTATAGAAGCGCCTATACAAAATCCATTTCCTTCGAAGAGCATAGAGAGTCTTTTGTATGAAAAATGCTGGATAGATTCTATGCAATGGCACTGTGAGGATGAGGTAAGACACCCAAAAATAGACGCAGAACGCATTCGTTTTTTTAAGAATAGAATCGATAGCCTAAATCAGATGAGAACCAATCTAGTAGAGAAATTAGATGATTATTTCTTAGCCTTATTTGAGCATATTCAATATCAATCTGACGCCAAACTTAACACAGAAAGCCCAGCCTGGGCTATTGATCGCCTTTCTATTTTAGCCCTAAAAATCTACCATATGCACGAAGAGGTAGAGCGCACTGACCTTAGTCTAGAGCTCTTTCAAGTCTATCAGCATAAGTTAGAATTACTTCTCACTCAAAAATTGGATTTAATGGAAGCCATACAACAATTCTTAAAGTCGATCGAGCAAGGTAAGACCCTATTTAAGGTATATCGTCAGGTGAAAATGTATAATGATGCCGATTTAAATCCTGTTCTTCGCGCTTTCAAGTCATGAAGGACATCATAGTTTTAAGATTATCCTCACTAGGCGATGTAGCCATGACGGTTCCAGTATTATTATCTTTTCATCAAGCGTTTCCCGACTGCACTATTCGTCTGATTACTAGGAGACGATTCGCTCCTATATTTTCACACCTTGATTTTGTCACTATAGATGCCATAGATCTGGATAGTAAGCCTATTTCAATCATTCAATGGATTCGTTTCGCTATACAACTTTCTAAATCTAGGCCAGAATTTGTTTTTGACCTTCACGATGTTCTCCGGACCAAGGTCATTCGATTGTTTTGTAGCTTTAATGGCAGTAAAGCCTTCGTTTTAGATAAAGGAAGAGAGGAAAAGAGAGCTTTATTAGAGCATAAAGGATGCCCTCTATACTATCTAAAGACTATGGTGCAGCGTTACGCAGATGTGTTCGAAAAAGGAGGATTTTCCTTCCAACTTCAACCTATTTTTTTGCCAAGATTAAAAGAATCTAGCGAAAAAATTAGTATAGGTATAGCTCCATTTGCCAAGCATACAAGTAAAGAGTATGGAATGGAAAAGATGGCTCAAATTCTTCATCTATTAGCCAAGCATCCAGAAATTCATATCCAGATATATGGTCATGGATCTAGAGAGTATAAGCTAGCGCAGAGTATGACTAAGGGGTTGACTAATGTTAGCATTCTTATTGATCAATTCAGTTTTGAGAAAGAATTAACATTCATATCGAGATTAGACCTTTTTCTAGCTATGGATAGTGGAAACGGACATTTAGCCGCCAATTATGGTATACCTGTATTAACCCTTTGGGGTACCACGCACCCAAGTATTGGATTTGGACCATATTTACAGCCAGCAGAGTACTCGTTTTTCCCTGATAGAGCCACCTATCCAGATATACCGGTGTCTATTTTTGGGCCTTGCGATCGAGCCGATTATGATAGGGCGATAGATAATATTAATCCAATAGTCGTATATCAAAAAATACTCAATGTGCTAGGTTTAAACGATTAGTTTATTGAATTAGTTTAAAACTATATTATCTAAATCAATGTATTTATTTTTGAATTTATAGTTCTAGCATATTCATCTTATTTTTGTAAATATTTGTATTTTAATTTTTGTGCTAGTTTCCAATAAAAAATCCGCCCTTTATCTCAAATCTTATTTCAAACAAATAGGACTAACCCAAATTGTAATATGCCCAGGTAGTAGAAATTTGCCTTTAATCGTGAATTTCTCTAACGATCCAGATTTCAAGGTCTATAGTATCATAGATGAGCGGGTGGCAGGATTTTTTGCTCTAGGCCTGACCAAAGCAAGTCGAAAGCCTACAGCTGTGATTACCACATCAGGTTCGGCAGCACTTAATTTAGCGCCAGCTATGGCGGAGGCCTATTATCAGCGACTTTCACTGATAGCTATTACTGCAGATAGACCGGAAGAGCGAATAGAAAAAGGAGAGAACCAAACCATAGTTCAGAAAGGATTATTTACAAACTACGTCTCTTATGAAATGGAACTAGAGGAAAAAATTAGTTTCAACCTATTTGAGAAAAATATTCAGTCTCTTCATCAGTTTTTATTTCAAAGCCCTAACTCGGGAAACGTTCATATTAATCTTCCTTTTTCAGAGCCTTTGGATTCCGTGGAACATTTGCTAGGGGAGTTTAAAATTAATGTGAGCTTTAAAAAAGGTAACCCTAAGTTAAATTTAGACTCCAAGATTGCGATTCAAAAAGGACAAAATGTCATAATTTATTTATCCAGCTTTCAAGAAGATCTTCAACTAAATCAGTTATTGGAAGACGGTGTTTTGAATAAGAATTGGGTAGTTATCTCCGAACTGCATTCTGGTTGGAAGCATAAAAATCTCATATCACAAATTGACTTAATTTTATGTGGTGATAGAATAGTATACAAGCCTGATATACTAATAACTATAGGCGAAACTATGCTTTCTAAAAAGTTTAGGAACTACATACGTAGCCTAGAGGGATTAAAGCATATTGATGTCTCTAATTCTACTCGAAATTGGGATAGCTTATCTTCTGATTATAAGAATATAATATACAATCATAATATAGCGCAAATTTTAGATTTTGAGAATACTCATAGTTTTCAGTCCAGTTGGTTAGAAGCTGAAATCAAAGCTAATGACTATCTTAAGAATAGGTGTCAGCCTGCGATTTATCAAGAGTTTAATCTAGTCCATAATATAATTAACTCAATAGATAATCAATCTTTTATATTTTGGGGGAATTCCTCTTTGATTCGTTACGCCAACTGGTCTAACTGGAAGGAAAGGGCTCAATTGAGCCATTTATCTAACCGAGGTGTATCTGGAATAGAAGGTGTTTTAGCTACAGCTATTGGCTATCAGTCATTTATTGGAACAGATGATTTCTATTGTTTTTTAGGGGACATCAGTCTTTTATATGAAACAAATAGCCTTTCTGTATTAAAATATGTTGATAATTTCAAGATTTTAGTACTAAATAATCATGGAGGACGTATATTTAATCAGATACACAATGGGGAGACTCTAGGCGAAACTAATGCACTGGTGACACCTCATGCTGCTAGCTTTGAAGTATTAGCAAAGCTATACGATATAGATTATATGAAAGTGAACGACTTAAATTCCTTTTTAGCACAATTTTCATACTTAAAATCGCAAAAAGGAAAGATTTTGTTTGAAATCAATCTAACAGACGCCGATTGGGTGAGTTGGAAAGATTATTTCAATGAATTTGGATCAAACTATTGAATCATTCTATTTTTAGATTTTGGGATCGATAATTTTAAATCGTATTAGTCATCGATAAACCTTGAGTCTACGATTTTTATATTATTGTATTTCAATTGTTTAATTGCGTTATAGTGTCTAGCAGCTTCCAATGTTAGTTCGCAATTAATTTCATTTTCTACTTCTATGATTTATGCTAGCTTTAGGGAAAGAATAGCACTTTCTTGGCAGCCTATATAAGTCCAGATAGTACCGATTTAGTCCCACCTTAATAACTCACTACAAATGAACTAAAATTATGAATCTGAAATGAATAAAGTTGATTTAAAATGGGTTTTCCAGCTGATTTTGAATGTTCTCCAGCATCATTGACTTGCACTTCTTTATTATGAAAGCCTATTCTGCAGACATAGCAGATAAGGCTGGCCTTGGGGTGATGAGTTCTTAATTGAAGTAAAGCTTCTTTAAATGCTGATATAGAAGAAGTAAGACAAATAAATGTGATAAACTTAAATGAAAACCTATTAAATTCTCCTTGTTATAGCTTATCGCTGGTTTTTATGTTCATTTTATCTAACCCTCAATTTGAATTCTAAATATGGACTCTGAATATTGAGACGGATTCTCTAAAACATGAATTAATTTCTCTGCCACTTTGACGGGACTGTAGAGTTGATTTTTCTCATATAATTCTTCAAACTTTGGCTTCATAGCAAAATTCTCCAAACTCGAATTTCGTATATGTTCTTGCATTTTGGTATCCACTACGCCTGGTGCTATGCTAAAACATCGAATAGGAAATTCCATTTGTGTCTGTTCTAATTCAATGCATTTACTCAGCATCTCTAAGGCTGCTTTTGAAGCACAATAATTCGCCCAAGAGGCATATGCGCCTGTAGCCGCTCCACTCGATACATTAATAATAGTTTTTTGTATAGCTAAATGCTGTGTTTTTTGAATAAATAGGCTAGCGAGAAGCATAGCCGAGGTATAATTTACCTGAATTATGGTCTCAAGGGCAGTTATATCTATTTTGTCCAAGGTATTGACCTCACCAAGCATGCCTGCATTATTGATTAGACTAACGGATTGGTATTCATCTGAAATTGGAAATCCGAAGGCTAAAACAGCTTTAGTATCAGATAAATCTATGGCATGAAATTGAAAATTATCAGCATGTAATGAGTTCGTTCTGGCGAGCCCGATAACGAAATTAGAAGAATTTTTCACCAGATTTCTACATAAAGCCAGCCCAATACCACTGCTAGAGCCGGTGACTAGGTATAGGTGTTTATTATTCATATGCAACGTTTTAGAAAAATGTAAAAATGTGAAATATGGACAATTTAGGGACTCTTACTAGGTTATTTCGCTATATTTTTGATGACTACCACGAATTCGCCAATAGGTTCTTTTTTTGCAAAATGCACAAGCAATTCCGTGGCATACCCCCGGATCGTCTCTTCAAATTTTTTGGTAATTTCTCTTGATATGGATATTGGTCGATCTCCTCCTCCTAAATCAACAAATTCTTGCAGAAACCTGACAATTCTGTAGGGAGATTCATATATGACAACAGTTTTTGGCTCAGCTAGGATAGATTTGATAAAAGTCTGTCTACCTTTTTTATGTGGAGGAAACCCTAGGAATACGAATGATGAGAGGTCCGAGCCAGAATTAACCAAGGCAGGAACAAATGCGGTGGCCCCGGGCAAACAATCTATTTGAATTCCATATTCTAAACATTTTTCAATTAATAGATTTCCTGGATCAGATATAACTGGCGTGCCAGCATCGGATATAAGGGCAAAGGATTTTCCACCTTGAATTTGTTGAACTAAGCGCTCTACTTCTTTATACTCATTCATTTTATGCAGAGGCTGCAGTGGCTTGAATATATCATAATGCTGAAGTAGTTTAAAACTCTGTCTAGAGTCTTCACACAGAATAGTATCTACAGACTTTAATACGTCTAGCGCTCGCAGCGTGATATCACCCAAATTTCCTATGGGAGTAGGCACTATAAACAGCTTAGGCGTCAAGGGCAGATAGCGTATAAGAGTATTGCTCCATGATTTTATTGACTAGCAATTTCTCACAAGCTTCCATCGTTTGATTATCAGCGTCCTCTTTGGAGGCAGCCTCAAGGTGAAGCTCTATATTTTTACCGATACGCACATTTTCTATAGCATGGAGTTGCATTTTGTGCAGACCATTATTGACAGCTTTACCCTGTGGATCCAATAATTCTTTGTGCGGCATGATCTTAATTTCTGCTATGAATTTCATATCTTTCTTGATTATTCAGCAAATTTACAGGAAATATTTTATTTGCAATTTTTTCCTTTTTATTAATTTATAATCAGCTCAATTCTGGCATTATGCTCTATTTTTACATCTATGATACGAAAGATAAAATCAGATCCAGCCAAACCCTTAATTTTGATTACCAATGACGATAGTATATATTCCAAAGGTATAAGGAGTCTGGTAGAAGCCGTCAAAGATTTAGGTCAAATAGTAATAGTAGCTCCTAGCCTACCTCAAAGTGGTATGGGACACGCCGTTACTTTAAAAGACCCTATTCGATTGACTCCGGTTGAGAGATTTGATGGAGTACTAGCTAGTTATGCATGCAGTGGCACACCCGTAGACTCGGTGAAAATAGCACGCGATATCATTTTAGATCGAAAACCAGATCTCTGCCTATCTGGTATCAATCATGGCTCCAATTCATCTATCAATATTATCTATTCTGGCACCATGAGTGCAGCCTTAGAGGCTGCCATAGAGGAGATTCCTTCCATTGGCTTTTCTTTGTGTGATCATGATTTGGATGCTGATTTTGAAACGGCTAAAATTGTGGCGAGAAAGTTAACGATTCAAATGTTGGCTCATCCGCTGACCAAACCTAGTCTGCTCAATGTAAATATACCATTAGTGAGTCCATCTGAACTCAAAGGCTACAGAATATGCAGACAAGCATTAGCTAAGTGGGAGGAGGAATTTGAGGAGCGCAGTGATCCACGCGGAGGCCATTATTATTGGCTGACAGGTAAATTTGTCAACTATGATCAAGGCCATGATACGGACGAATGGGCACTTGAGAATGACTATGTTTCTGTGGTACCTATTCAATTTGACTTGACTAATTACCATAACATAAACTATATTAATAATAACTGGGAACTCAATTAAGCTCGATATAATCATTTCCTTCAACCTTTCAATTATTTCACTTCTCAAATCATACTAAATGGAATATAAACGAATCATTGGCTACGAAAAAATGGATAATATGGCGACAGGATTTATCCTAGGGTTTTTAGCCATAGGACTAACGTATTTTGCTCAAATGGCCTATTATAATGTGGATGCTTTGGGTGATATAGGTGCGCCTATCAAAGTGAATATTCTAAAATTGAGTCTTCTTGGTGCTTTGTTTCTCTTCCTGCTACTTAACTATTTTGACAAAGTATTCGCTATGAAAGGAGTTTTGATGTCTGTAATCATCGTGGCTACTTATGTCGTTTTTAAATTGTTTTGGAATTGAGTACTTCTATTTCTTTTTTTCTAGATAAGCTGCCAGCAAGACTAGAGCATGCTGCCGTGAAGTATAATTTATCTTTGGCGCAAAGAGAGCCTATTGCTTTGAATGAACTTGTAGGCAAGGAATTTAAACTAGAATTTACAGGAAGATTGCAGTGTATAGACTGTAAAAAAATTGTCAAAAAATTTTATGCCCCAGGTCTGTGCTATGTTTGTATGATGTCTTCTGCATTGAATTCTGAATGCATTATCAATCCAGAACTCTGCGAAGCTCATTTAGGCAAAGGGAAAGTACCTGAGTGGGAGGAGAAGTATCATAATCAACCTCATATTGTATATTTAGCAAATTCAGGAGGGCTTAAAGTAGGTGTCACTCGTGTAGATCAGATACCGACTCGTTGGATAGATCAGGGTGCGGATGAAGCGATTATTCTGGCATGGACACCTTATAGACAATTAGCTGGTCAGATTGAAGTCGTGTTAAAAAATCAATTGAGCGATAAAACCAATTGGCGGGCTATGCTGAAAAATGTAAAAGATTTGTCTGTAAATTTAAAAGCAGAAAAGAACCGTTATGCATCTTGGTTGGTTGATCAGAATCAAGAATTTGAGCATTATATAGCCGAAGATGATACCGTACACGTTTTGAATTATCCTGCCACAATTTTAAGCCAACCAATACAATCAGTGAAGCTAGAAAAGCAAGCCAGGTTAGATGGTATTCTCACTGGTATCAAAGGACAATATTTGATTTTAAATGAGAAGACAGTTATTAATATCCGCAGTCATGCGGGGTATGAGGTGAATGTCAACTTATGATTTTAAATACCATTGAAGTATATTTTTTAGAAGATAATGACCCTTTTTGCTGATATTATTCTACCCCTAAAATTAGCTTCAAGCTTCTGCTATCAGGTTCCAAGCCAGTTAGAGAAGAGTGTAGCAGTTGGTAAACGTGTTTTGGTGCCATTCGGTAAGAGTAAATATTATGCAGGTATTATCTCTAAACTGCATACTGATAGACCTGACTTCGCTCAAATAAAGTTAATGGAAGAAGTTCTCGATGATGAACCCATCTTATCAGTTATTCAGCTTGACTTTTGGATTTGGCTAGCAAACTATTATATGTGCACGATAGGGGAGGTTATGGAAACTGCTTTGCCCAATTATTTCAAGCTATCGAGTGAACGATTTTTCAAAATAGCAGATAATTATGTTGAAGAGGCGCTTTGGCCAGTATCTATAGAAGCAGGCGGGGAAGAGGAAATGCTTCTAGATGCTATCCGCAGTTCTGGACAACTCTCCTTCAAGGAAATAAAAAATAGCTTTGGAAATAAGAGAGGATTGACTAGTCTAAATAAATTGATAGATACTGGTCTAGTAGAACCAATAGATATAGTGAAGGATAAATACAAGGCTAAATATGAAAAGTTTATTCGTCTGCATCATAGCTATACAGATACCTTTAAAATCAATGAGGCCTTTAATTTGTTACAATCTAAAAGTCCACAGCAATACAAGCTATTGCTCTGCTTTTTCTCACTAACTAAAGGACATGTGGATGTGCTTAAGTCTGACTTGCTACAAAAAGCTGATGCGAGTTCCAGTGTGCTTAAATCAATACTAGACAAGGGTATTTTAGAAGAATATTCCCAGCAAGTAGATCGATTTACAATTCAGAAAAATAGTACACCAGAAAAGGCTATCCTGAGTGCTGTGCAAACTAGCGCCTACAATACTATTCTAGAACTTTTTTCTACTAAAACTACGGTTTTACTGAGAGGAATCACCGGCAGCGGCAAAACGGAAGTCTATATTAAACTGATACAAGAGGCTCTAGAAAGGCAGCAAAGTTGTCTTCTTATTTTACCTGAAATAGCACTAACACAGCAGATAGTCAGCCGCCTCAATCGCTACTTTGGTTCAGATTTCGTCGTATATCATTCTCTCATTAGCCAAAATAAGCGCTATGAAATATGGAAGAAAGTAAAAAATGGAGAACTAAAATTTATCATAGGCACACGCTCTGCTATGTTTCTTCCTTTTCAGAAGTTGGACTGGATCATAATAGATGAAGAACATGATAATTCTTTAAAACAAACTGATAGCAATCCAAAATTTCATTTACGGGATAGTTTAATTCATTATTCTAAGTCGCTTCATAGTAAAATTTTGCTAGGCTCAGCCACTCCCTCTGTAGAGACTTATTTTAATATAAAGAATGAAAAATATGGCTATGTAGAATTATTGGAGCGCTATGGAGAAGCCCTTATTCCAGAAATTGAACTCATCAATCTGCGGGATAGCCATGTCCTAAAGGGAATGAAAAGTTTCTATTCGGAAAAACTGCTCGAGGAGACTCAGAAAGCGGTGAGTCAAGGTCAGCAGGTCATTTTATTTCAGAATAGACGCGGATACTCCCCCTATATTCAGTGCAATACCTGCGGTTTCGTTCAGAAATGCACAGATTGTGATGTAAGATTGACTTATCATTCCTATCAGAAACTCTTGGTTTGCCATTATTGCAATAAAAAATATAGTCTCAAACCTACCTGCCTGGACTGTGGAAGTTCGGAATTAAGAACTAAAGGACTAGGAACTCAAAAAGTAGAGGAGGAAATACAATTATTTCTTCCAAAGTTGAGGATTGGTCGCTTAGATCTTGATTCTGCCGGAAGTATAGTAAAGATAGACCATATTCTGAATCAGTTCAAAAAAGGAGACTACGATGTTTTAATAGGCACACAAATGGTTTCGAAAGGATTGGATTTTGAAAATCTGACTTTGGTTGGGGTGGTACAGGCCGATATTTTCTTTTCATTTATAGAATATAGAACAGATGAACGGGCATTTCAGACCCTCCATCAGATATCAGGCAGAGTAGGTCGAGGCCTGAAGCGCGGAAAGGTTTTGATTCAAACCAGCGACCCAGATAATAAGACCATTAATTATGTGCTCAATAATGACTGGCAAGGATTTGTAGATCAGGAGCTAAAAATTAGAGAACAATTTATTTACCCACCATATTGTAAACTCCTAAAAATTTCTATTAAGCACATCAAAGAAGACTTAGTCAAAATCTATGCAGATAAATTAGTCGTGCGCATCGCTGGCGCTATAAAGACTATTGTGCTCGGACCTACGGTGCCTCCTATCTCTAGAATACGAAGTCAGTATATACGAGATATCTTGATTAAGCTACCAAAAAATAAAGATTTACAAGCGAACAAATCGAGAATAAAATCCATTATCGATGAGGAATTAATGACCTTGGCGAATAAGAACTTTACGATTGAAATATTGGTAGATGTTTAGTTGTTTGATTTTATAAACGCTTTAAATGAAATGTTGAAACTCATAAAAATAAATTAGTTAAATCTGTAGATTTTTGTCCTATGACTATCTTAGAGTCCAAGCTTTTTAAATTCTACCAGCAGAGCATAGCCTTCATAAAAAAATATTTTAGAAATAAGTATTGGATAGTATTTACTCTTTTTATTGTTTGGATTTTCCTATTTGACAATAATAGTGTAGTGAGGCAAGTGCAGCGAAAATACCAGATAGTAAAGCTGAATAAAGAAATAAGCTATTATCAAAAAGAGCTTCAAAAGACCAAAATAGAAGAAAAAGCACTAAAGTATAGCGATGAATATTTTGAAAAATTCGTCCGTGAAACTTATCTTTTGAAAAGACCAAATGAGGTTTTATATATCTTCGCCGAAGAAAAATAAAACCATTTTTTTATTATCTAATCTTTATTTACTAATCATCTATTATGTCTTACGATCTATTGAAGAAAAAAATGTATGAAATCAAGCAATTGCAGTCTATTAGTGCTTTGCTTAGCTGGGATATGGAAGTAATGATGCCTCATGCCTCTGATAAAGGCTTTAGAGCAGATCAGTCCTCACTCATAAATGGACTGGCTCATGAAAAAGTTACGGATAATGTATTGGAAAAGTTGGTGAATGACTTGTTGGCTGGAAATACGCTATCAGAGCAGGATAGGAGAGAGGTAAGCACCTTGAAAAAAGATATATCTAAGTCAAAGAAACTATCTAAAGAATTCGTAGAAAAGGAAAGCAAGCTCACCAGTGAAGCATACTCTATTTGGGAAAAAGCTAAATCATCCTCTGATTTCAAATTGTTCGAGTCTTCGCTGAGTTCTATCGTGGATTTACTTCGTGAGAAATGTGATTTGCTAGGTTATGATGTTCATCCTTATAATGCTTTGCTGAATGAATTTGAAGAAGGAATGACGGTAGCTAAACTAGATCCTTTATTTGAAGATGTCAAGGTTCGTCTAGGAGATTTAATAACCAAAGTATTAGTTAAGCAAGGCCCCAAGACTGCGCACTTGAGTCAATTCTTTGATATTTCTACTCAGGTAAAGCTAGTAGAAAAAATTATGGATTTACTAAAAGTCAATAAAGATCTTTTTCGCATGGATGTCTCTTCACATCCTTTTTGCACCAATTTTCATAGCACCGATATACGCATGACGACGCGCTATAATGAACATGATTTAATGTCTTCGATATGGTCTGCTATACACGAAAGTGGTCATGGTAGATATGAAATGGGGCTGTCACAAGGGTTAGCGGGCATGCCTTCATCTAATTCCGTGTCTCTAGGTATTCATGAGAGTCAGTCAAGATTCTGGGAGAATAACATAGGCCGCAGTCAAGCATTTATTGAACTTCTTTTTCCGATTATACAAGAATTTTTTCCCGCTCAAATGCAAGCTCTCAGCCCCTGGGATTTATTCTCTGAGATTAATTATATAGAGCCGAGTCTCATAAGAACAGAAGCCGATGAGCTGACATATCATTACCATATAATGATACGCTATGAGTTAGAAAAAAAATTGATCAACAATGAATTGAAAGTATCTGAGTTAAATGAATATTGGAATGCTATGTATAAGCAATATCTAAAATTAGATGTACCGAATGATGCCATGGGTTGTCTGCAAGATGTTCACTGGAGTTTTGGAGGTATGGGTTATTTCCCTACCTATTCTCTCGGCTCCTTTTATGCAGCGCAGTGGTATTTAGAAATGAATAAAAATCTATGTTTAAATGATCTTATTACACAAAAAAAGTTTAGCCAAATTAATGATTGGCATTCCGTTCATATTCATCAATATGGTGCTCTATATAATTCAGATGAACTCTGCGTCATGGCTACAGGCAAGTCTTTAGATTTTGCATGTTTCGAACAGTATACATCTAAAAAGTATCTATTATGATAATTTAAGAAATTGATAGTATTAACATATTCACCATACTTTTCATTTATGCTGGGAGGTTTTTAAATTTTACTTATATATCAATTAACAAGAAATTGATTTTGATATTGATTTTCTCCTAAAAATGGTGTATATTTGTATTAAATCAATTCTCTATGTTCTCAAGACAGTTATATGCGCTTGTGTTTTCTATTTTAGCTTTAATTAGTCATTCTCAGGATTTGTTCAGAATGAATAATATTCCTGTTTTCCATAACAATAGACAGCTTCTGAATCCTTTCACTGGTGGTATGAACAGCTGTATATTAAACCAGATGGACTTGAATAATGATGGTATAAAAGACCTTATTGTAGTCCAAGTTGCAGGCGCTAATGCTAATAGAATACAAACTTATCTTCAAAAATCAAATGGAGATTATTTCTATACTCCAAGATATGAGGCCTTTTTCCCAAAAAGTGATAATTATATATTCTCCATGCGAGATTTAAATGAAGATAAACTGGATGATCTCATATTGCAGACTGAGAGCTATTTTCTCATTCATTATACCAAGCGCATAAATGATTCCGTATTTCAGTTTGACTTTTATGATTCAATTGAATCTACTAGTTATGATCCATTGATAGGGCGACAGCAGATTATAAGTCTCAATAAATATTTACCTGTATTTGAAGACCTAGATAGCGATGGGGATGTAGATATAGTCTATGTAAATCGAATGGGAAATAATAGATGGCTATATAAAAACTATAAAAAAGAACTAGCTCTGCCTGCAAATGAAAATTTATGGAAGAGCGATAATACATGTTATGGTCTATTTAACTTTACGAGTTCAGATTTTTTTCCTTTGAAATATAATGAAGGTTTTTGCAAGTCTATAGTTAAGGGAGAAGCCCCTCCTAGAAAAGATCCAATTTTAACGCCTAGGCACGATGAATATCAAATGTTTTGGAATATTGATGTCAATAGGGATTCGTTATACGATATTGTCTGTTATAGCGAAAATCAAAAAAATGCTCCTTTGGGTATCAATGTGGGATCTAAAGATTCTGCTTATATTAAGAATTCCGATACTTACTTCCCTAGCTATTCTGCGAAACCCATAAGTCTTATGATGCCAATTGGCTTCTGGTATGATATCAACAATGATAAGGTTAAGGATATTTTAGTTTCTTTCCTCATTGAGCGAGATTTTTCGGGTGTTCAGTTATCTCAAAAATTGTTTAACGACGATATCAATACGATTCATTTATACAAAAACCATGGTAGGAGAAAGGTTTTGGATACAAAAACCATGACTTATCATGATAGTTTTGCCTTCGTGACCGATAGTTTTTTGTCTAATGAGACTATAGATGTGGGGACTGGTTCTGCCCCTGTCTTTTACAACTATGATAGAGATAGTTTAGTCGATTTATTGATACCTAATATTATGAAGCGAGACTCTTGGGAGGTAGGATATATCGCTTATTATAAGAATATTGGCAATAAAAAGCAGCCTATTTATAGGCTAGAAAATCCCGATCTATTTAGTTATAAAGCTAAAAATAGAGCGAATATTAAGCTAGCTGTCGGTGATTTAAATGGCGATAAACTGGATGACTTATTAGTTACTTCTTATGATAGAATTCTATTTGGACCCTTTGCTACCAATGGAAATGCAGACATCATCGGAGAAATCTATTATTATCAAGGGGATGGTGGACAACAATTTATTTATACGACAGAAAATTTAAAACTTGAATCTGAAGAAAAATATGGTCGATCTAATATTTGTATTCACGATGTAGATAAAGATGGAAAGAGTGATTTGTTTGTAGGAGATTTATATAATCTCAAATATTATAGAAATACTGGAACTAAAAGCACTCCGCTTTTTAAAACCGCTTCTTGCGATTCAGTTATTAATCCAATCGAAATAATTGACCCTATTTATCTTCCATTCCAGTTTTATTATTACCCTGCTGTCTGGAAAGATCCAAAGGATAATAAAGAGTATTTGATCTTTGCCTATGAACATTATAGAGGCAAGGTAGGGAAGGCATTAATAGATACTCAAAAACTGAATAATAACCGATCTTTGAAGTTGCAGAATAAGAGTATCTTTGATAATTATTCAATTAATAAACTTCCTAGTATTGTAATTGAGGATGTGACAGATGATGGCAGAGAGGAATTTATGTTTGGTAACTATGCTGGCGGTATCCAGATTTTTTCCATAGATAGCCTTACAGGAGTCAAAGATCCTCCGCCTCCACCAAGTGCGATAGTTACTGTCAATTCTATTGAAAAAATTAGTGTATATCCTAACCCGAGTCAAGATTTTATCCAATTGACCGGCCTAGAGAATAATCTAGACTATAGTTTGTATATTTTTTCTATTGACGGTAGATTGATACTAGTGAACGAAAAGTTTAATTCACGAGAAACACTTGATATTTCACATCTTAATGCTGGTATATATTGGTTGAAAATACGTCATGACAAATTGGGCGAAAATGCTATAAAAATTCATAAGCAATAAGATTATGTCTAATTTGTAGACATTTTGTCGTATATCTTTGCATTAATTAGTGTACAATATATGATCTTATGTGAATTTACTTTGTCTATCTTGTATTGGCGCAATTATTGATGAGTATATTTGTAGAAAATTAATAATAGAAGAATGGAAGCTAGTTTTAGTGATAAGGTAAAAGAAATACTTCGGTTTAGCAGAGATGAAGCTATTCGCTTAAATCATGACAGTATAGGTGCTGAACATATCGTACTGAGTTTGATACGGGAGAAAGAAGATTATGTATGCCAGTCATTGATTAATCTTAATGTCAATTTAGTTGATTTTAAGAATCAGTTAGAGAAAGCGATATCGAAGAACATAGGTTCTGTTTTAAATAAAAATAGTGACATACCGCTCACTAAACAGACGAATACTATATTGAAAGTTGCTATTTTAGAGGCGAAAAAATATAAAAGTCCGATTATTCAGACGGAGCATGTTATGCTAGCCATTCTTCGTTCTAAAGAGAATATAGTTAGTCAGGTTTTTCGCGATTATGATATAGATGATAAAGTTTTTCGCGATCATTATGAGACTACCTTAAACTTTGCTCCCAAGTCTCATTTTGAAAATGATGATGAAGATAGTTTTGAAGATAATCTCAATCCTAAGAAAATAGCGTCGCGTTCTAGATCAAATTCTAAATCAAAAACGCCGGTGTTAGACAGCTTCTCAAGAGATGTCACTAAACTAGCAGAAGAGGATGCGCTAGACCCAATTATAGGAAGAGATGAAGAAATAGAGCGCGTTTCGCAAATCTTGAGCAGACGTAAGAAAAACAATCCTATACTTATTGGTGAACCAGGAGTAGGAAAGACAGCTATTGTGGAAGGTTTGGCTTTAAGAATTATAAGTAAAAAGGTTTCACGTATACTTTTTGATAAGAGAGTGGTCATGTTAGACATGGCTGCAATTGTTGCGGGAACTAAATATCGAGGACAATTTGAGGAGCGAATTAAAGCTATAATGGCTGAACTCGAAAAAAATAAAGATGTCATTTTATTCATAGATGAAGTACATACTATTGTTGGGGCGGGAGGCTCGTCGGGTTCTCTTGACGCTTCTAACTTATTTAAACCAGCCCTAGCAAGAGGAGAACTTCAAGTGATAGGAGCTTCGACCTTAGATGAATATCGTCAATATATAGAAAAAGATGGGGCATTAGCTCGTCGTTTTCAAAAAGTGCAAATTGATCCGCCAACCGTAGAGCAGACAATTACTATTATTAAGAATCTTAAGTCCAAATATGAAGACTACCATAATGTCTCATTTGATGATAAAGCCATCGAAGCTGCAGTCAAAATGAGTCAGCGCTACATTACAGACAGATTTTTGCCAGATAAGGCTATAGATGTTATAGATGAGGTTGGGGCAAGAGTTCATATAAAAAATATTAAAGTTCCAGAAGAGATTATTCTTTTTGAAGATAAACTAGAAGATTGTAAGGTACAGAAAGAAAGTGCTATTAAGGTTCAAGACTTTCAGAAAGCTGCTGAATACAGGGATAAAGAGAATGAACTGAAGGCAGAGTATGAGAATCTAAAATTGAAATGGGAGAATGACGTCAAAGGATCTAAATACCCAATTACAGAAGATCATATAGCTGAGGTTATAGCTATGATGACTGGTATACCCGTAGCCAAGGTAGCTTTTGATGAGACATCTAAGCTTAAAAATATGCAACATGAATTGCGTAAATCTGTCATAGGGCAGGATGCCGCAATCGAAAAAATAACCAAAGCCATACAACGAAATAGAATCGGACTTAAGAATCCAAATAAACCTATTGGTACCTTTGTATTTCTAGGACCAACGGGTGTAGGTAAGACCGAGCTAGCTAAATCAATAGCTAAAACTTTATTTGAGTCTGAAGACTCACTCATACGCATCGATATGAGCGAGTACATGGAGAAATTCACTCTTTCTAGATTAGTTGGTGCGCCTCCAGGTTATGTAGGCTATGAAGAGGGTGGACAGCTAACAGAAAAAGTGAGACGTAAGCCATATTCTGTAGTACTCCTTGATGAAATAGAAAAAGCTCATCCCGATATTTTTAATCTTTTACTTCAAGTGTTTGACGAAGGTCAATTAACCGATGGACTAGGAAGAAAAGTAGATTTTAAGAATACGCTTATAATAATGACATCCAATGCTGGGGTTAGAGACTTGAAAGATTTCGGACAGGGAGTGGGTTTCGCTACACAAACCAAATTAGATAATAAAGATGATTATGTTAAAAATGTACTCGATAAAGCCTTAAAAAAGACATTTGCCCCAGAATTTTTGAATAGAATAGATGATGTTATCTTATTCAATTCTCTGGAACCTTCTCATATTCGTGAGATAGTAAACATTTTATTAAGCCAGTTAAAAACTAGAATGACAGAGTTAAACTATCCGTTTGAAGTTACAGAAAAGGCTATTGAATTTATATGCGAAAAAGGCTATGATGTTCAGTTTGGAGCTAGACCTCTGCAGCGCTCCATTCAGAAGCATATAGAAGATGTATTAGCAGAAGAAATTCTCGCTGGAGAATTGCACGAAGGAGAGTCACTTATAGTAGATTTTGATGCAGAATTGCTCAAGACAGTAGCTAGGAGAAAATTAAATGAAACTTTAGCTTTGATTGAGATTATAGAAGATATTCAATCAAATTAATACATTAACTAAACCAAAATCAAGCTAAAATGAGATTAATAGATTCAATCAAAGGCGTTTACTTCGGCAACAGTTAAATTAGAAGAAACAGCTGAAAAAGCTAAATCAGTAGTAGAAATTTCTACAGGTTCTATTGATGATATCAAAAATGCAGTTACTAATGCTGCGAATGAAATAGCTGAAAGTGGTAAAGAATTCATAGATAAATCTGCCGAATCTCTTTCACATACGAAAGATGTCATCGTAGAAAAGAGGAGTGAAATCATATAAACCGCTAAGGAAACTATACAGGGCACTCTCTTGCTACTGATGAAAAAATAGTTTAGTTATCTAGTAAAAGTATAAATATAAAGGCTCATCAAAACTTTGATGAGCCTTTATTATAGTATTAAAAAAATTTATTAAAGATTAAAAGAAACTATCTGATACCAAAATTACAACCCAGTGAGTGCATTTAATAGCTAACCAAAAAACTATTTAGGTTATAATTTCAGCCATTTCAAGCGTAAGACAAGTATAGATAATAGAACATATGTCATTATCGCTAAAGATATCCCAATGTATTTAAAAAAGATAATCGATACTAAGCCTATTATGCTCAGTAGTAGAAAAGGGAGGTTCCCTTTAAACTGTTTTTTGATCGACTTATTTGAGAACATGGGCGTATTGCTTATTAAAAGGTAGTTGATTGTTATTACAGTGACCATCAATAATATCCAGTTTTGGTCTAAGAAATCGATAAGGTTGAAATCATTACTTAACCAGGATAGATATACACCTAGGATCATCAAAGTATTGGATGGCGTGTTTAATCCATAGAAATATTCTGAATCGCGTGTTTCTAGATTAAACTTAGCTAATCTGAAGGCAGAATAGACAGCAATAGTAAACGGCAGAATGAATAATAATAAGCCTATTAAGCTAGTTTTAAATTCCATGGTCGGATTAAACATACGAAGCAACATAAAGCATGGCACTAAACCAAAACTAATCACATCCGCTAGTGAATCTAACTCCTTACCAATACTGGATTGAATATTCATTTTCCTAGCTACGAAGCCATCAAAAAAGTCACAGACTATACTCACTAGTATACATATAGGTACTATAAAATCTATTTTTGTAATTAATCCATAAACAGCTATACCACCCGACATTAAATTGATTGCGGTGAATAAATTAGGTATACGGTGTAAGTCTCTTTTCCTCATGTGAATAGGACTAGTTTAAGGAGGATTTTACAAATGAACGCAAGCTGTACGTATTTTATTTTTTATCTAACAGATTCATACCCTGAATCTGTTTTAGGGTCTTTTCCATACCGTCTACAGAACCATCTAGGAAAATTACATTACCTTTGCCTTGTTCTGCAAAGTGTTTGATAGATTCCGTCCAAATGGAAAACATCACTAAAGATGAATCGAGTTTAGCCTCTTCCATTTCCTTAGCAGCTATAGCCATTCCCTTAGCCACTTCTTCTCTGAATAAAGCAACACCTTGACCGCGTAATTGAGCTGCTTCTTTCTCAGCTTGAGCTTGAATTTTTATAGCGTTTCCTTCTGCTTCGGCAGCTTTGGTTTTGGTGATTAGGAGAGCTTGACCTTCATTTTCTGCTGCAGCCTTCAGATTGCTAGATGCTACAACCTGAGCCATAGAGCGCATGATGGCCTCATCAAATGCAATATCATTAAGCTGTAAGTCTAATAAGTGAAAACCCCAATCAGCTAGAGTAGAATCAAGGTGATCCTTTACCTCATCTACAATTTCTTTTCTCAATAATAAAATTTCACTTTGTTTTTTTGTGGCTACGAAAGCTCGTATTGAGCCCTCAATGCTTCGTACGAGGGTCTGCATAAAGTTTCTATCATCGATAAATTTAAAGGCTACCTTCTTAATAGTTTCTTCAGTGCCATCAATAACGGAATAAAGAAGCATAGCTTTAAAATTTACATTCGCCTGATCTATGGTGATAGCCATAAACTCTAACTCTGCTGATCTATTCTGTATAGAAACTCGCTTGAAAATCTGCTCTAAAATAGGAATCTTAAAGTTTAAGCCAGGTTGAAGTACTCGTCTATATTTTCCAAACATAGTGATAACAGCTACAGTACCTTGCTGCACTGTCACAAGACCACTGAATAAAATGATCAACCCGAATATTAAAAAAGGTATAAAAGAATATGATATCATAACATTTTTGATTTTATAAGTTTGGTAATTAATTTTAGCTGCAAGATAGGTGAAATTTGAACATTAAGTTTGAAAATAAAGTGAGTAACCTATAAGATAAAATGCATACTCTTTATTTACAAAGAAAACATACTGCTGACTATTAATTCTTTGCTTTCCTTATTGCTATAGTCGTAAAATCCTTCTCCAGATTTTTTGCCTAGATAGCCCGCGGAGACCATATTGACCAAAAGAGGGCATGGTGCATACTTAGGATTTCCAAATCCATCATGCATGACGCGAAGTATAGCAAGGCATACATCTAATCCTATAAAATCTGCTAACTGAAGTGGTCCCATAGGATGAGCCATGCCTAGTTTCATAACAGTATCTATTTCTGCGACCCCAGCTACACCTTCGAAAAGGGTAGAGATGGATTCATTAATCATGGGCATTAAAATTCTATTCGCCACAAAGCCAGGATAATCATTGACTTCTACAGGTATTTTACCTAGTTTAATAGATAAGTCCATTATTGTTTTTGTTACTGCCTTATCAGTAGCATAGCCATTGATTATTTCTACTAACTTCATTATCGGCACGGGATTCATAAAATGCATACCAATCACTTGGCTCGGTCGCTTGGTGGCGGAGGCTATTTTTGTAATCGAAATAGAAGAGGTATTAGTGGCAAGAATGGCATGACTTGGAGCATTCTCATCTATTTGAGCAAATATCTTTAATTTAAGGTCTTGATTCTCTGTGGCAGCTTCTACAACAAGGTCAGCTTTTTCTAATCCTGAGGCGATATCCGTGTAGGTCAATAAATTCGCCAGTGTTGAATTTTTGGCGGCTTCATCTATACTTCCTTTAGCTAATTGTCTATCTAGATTTGATGCTATTGTATTAATTGCTTTATCAAGAGCTGTTTGAGAAACATCTATGAGTTGAACTTTAAAGCCAGCTTGCGCAAAAATGTGTGCGATACCATTTCCCATGGTTCCAGCGCCTATTACAGATACTTTCATTTTATAATTTGGGTTTAGTTTCTGCAAAATTAGAACTCTCAAATTAACCCCTATTGTTTTTTTATTAGTATTTTTTAAAATTAGGGGTAACTGATTCATTTATAAAGTACTCATTTATTTATATTTATTAACTTAACGTAAATTGAAACAGCTCAAACATTCTAGAGATATGTTAAACTTATTAATTTACAGATTTATTATCTCATTAATTGGCATTGGTGCCTCCACAGCCTATTTCTTTCCAGTCATTGCGATTATGTATTCATAGCTTCATTCGGTTATAAGTAAATCTCAAGAAAAAAACAGTAATTTACGTTGATGCCAGGTAATTAGCACATCCTCTCTTGATAAACCAGCTTCTTAAAGCGAGTTTTTTGTTGAATGTCCTGGTTTAAATATAAATAATGATTATATAGACATGACGCTAAAGAAAAAACCTTATTATAACTCAATTAAACAAAGATGAAGGAAGACGAGACCTATTATAATAAATTATTATAGTATACAATCTATATCGTTCCATAATATGATTAACTTTCATTAGCTTCGGCCACAAATGCTATTATTATTTCCTATGCGATATTATTTCACCTGAACAACGCCTTTAAATGAACTATGAATAAAGACAATACAGTTCATAACCCTTTAGGCGAAGAACTAAACTAAATTACTCGAATGTTTTCGAGAGATCAAAACGGCAATTCAAGTTCGAATGTGGGCATAAATAGATTGCAATAAAATCCATCGATAGATTAGTCCAATATAGCAAAATCTAGTAATGACAATAGCTTGCGGAATGCAGATAAGCTTAACAGTCAATTATTATTGGAAGATATTCCCCAGTAAAAGAGAAACTAGTTTTTTTATTTCTATTTAGTTTAGTATTTTTGTCCAGAATTATCATACATTAGCAATTAGAATGATAGGATACACTTTAATGATGAGATTAGAAATTAAATATATAGTTTTCGTTTTACTTATAGGTATGTTTTCTTGTGATTATTTTCAAAAGAAAGACACGAAGTCAAGCCATATTCAGGCAAAGACGCCTCTTGAAATAGAACTCAGTAAATTATCTGATAGATTAATTGATTCTCCTAAGAATGCATTTCTTTATTTTCAGAGAGGCAAGCTCCATTGGCAGAATTATGAGAATGAAAAAGCGCTCAATGATTTTTACAAAATGGTTTCTTATGATTCTACTAAACCAATTTATTATGAAACCTTGGCGGATTTTTTTGTGCATAATGCAAACATAGAACGAGGTATTAATGCATTAGATTATGCCATACGGCTAGATCCGGAGAACGCGAGATACCATGTGATGCAGGGAAAGTATAGTTTAATTATAAAGCGTTATCAAGATGCGATCAATCATTTAAATAATGCGTTAAAGCGCGACGTATTCAATCCAGATGCCTATTTTTATAAGGGCATAGTATACAAAGAATCCAATCAATTAGATAAGGCTATTTCAAATCTAACGACTGCCACCGAGCAGGATCCTACCTGGGATGCTCCCTTTGAGCTTTTAGGAGATATTTTTGCAGATAAGCGAGATAATCTTTGCTTAAAATATTATGACAATGCTATTAAAACGAATGCGAACAATACATCTGCTATTTTACAAAAAGCCTACTACCTCAAAGCTAGTGGTAGAAAAAAAGAAGCAGAAGCTATATACGAATCTCTTGTATTAGCTTCGCCTCAAAATGCTGATGCAATCTATAATCTAGGCGTCATCGCCTATGAAATGAAGCAATATGATAAATCCTTGAAAAAATTGCAGATTTGTATTCAAGTAGACCCCAAACATGCACTAGCTTATTATTTGATAGGTAAAACGCAATTGGCATTAGGAAATAAGTCCTTGGCTAAAAATGCCTTTCAAAATGCTCGCAATTTTGATACCACATTGGTAGAAGCGAATATAGAATTGGATAAATTATAATATATAAAACAGGGGAGAATTAGAATTAGACAAGATTCAACATAATAATAGTATTTAATATAGTTTATATTTCTATGAAGATTTTGCTATAGAAGAGTTAGCTAAAGAAATTACCGATCGTTGATACACTTTGGAATCAACTAGAAGCATGCATAGAGAGAGACAACAGTTTTTTATAAGTGAGAGGTTTAGCATAACCTATTTTTTCAAACCAGAATTGACTTAAGCAGAAGTCAGATCAAATATTAATCCAAGAAATAATTACTTAAGAGTAGAAGATTTCTCTCCGCTCAATATATCATGAGTGGATGGCATTGACACTATACAGGATATATGTTTATTGAAAACCTTTTTTGGTTTCTACTGCGGCGCGCATAAATAATTACACACATTGGGTCTAGAGCACCTAGTAAATTTCATCATCATAGGTCAGGGGAGACCTGGGATTAAGTATCCTACTGGCCATCTGGTAGACCCAGATTTCAATATGATCTAAATATTAAACTAGGAGAGAAAGGGGGTAGTTTGCATCCTAGTGCATCGAAGTGTTTTTTAGAAGGATATTGAAAGTTTATATCTGTCATTTTTAATTGGAAAAACAAGCTTATATTGGGAAGTATACGACCTAATATCACCCAAAATATATTAAGCCAGTTCGGACATAACGGACTATTTTTAACAATAACACTCCTGTGAGTCATTGCCCCGCCGCATATAAATACACATCCGTGTTTAAAAATACTAAAAAAATAAAATCAATCATTATGAAACCGTAAACTTTTCATATATTTGTCCTATCCGCTGAGGAGATAAGATTTAGGTCATGGAAAAGAATTTTAACGCAAAGGAAGTAGAAAAGAAATGGAGTGATTATTGGCTTGAAAACAAGACATTTAAATCTTCAATCGATGAAAGTCGTCCTTCATACACCATATTAATTCCCCCACCAAATGTAACAGGAGTTTTACATTTTGGTCACGTTTTGAATAATTCTCTTCAAGATTTTTTTATACGAAAAGCTCGTAAACAAGGATTTAATTCATGCTGGGTGCCTGGCATAGACCATGCAGCTATCGCTACTGAGGCAAAGGTAGTGGGATATCTTCGTGAGAAAGGTATTAAAAAAAGCGATCTGAGTCGAGAAGAGTTTTTAGATTACTGCTGGGAGTGGAAAGAGAAGTACGGTGGTATTATCTTGGATCAATTAAAAACTATTGGTGCTGGCTGTGACTGGGATAGAGTGACCTTTACTTTAGATGATCATTACTACAAAGCTGTTGTTCGAGTTTTTGTCGATTTATATAAAAAAGGCTATATTTATAAAGGGAAACGCATTATCAACTGGGACTGTGAAGCTCAGACCGCCTTATCCAATGAAGAAGTTATTTTTAACGAAGCAGGCGAGAAAGCGCAGTTATTTTATCTGAAATATAAGTACCTTCATGGCGATGGTTATCTGACGGTAGCTACCACTCGACCGGAAACTATTTTTGCTGATATGGCCGTAGCCGTGAATCCTGATGATGAGCGTTATAAAAGTCTGATAGGTCAGGGAGTTTTGATACCACTTATCAATAAACCTATAAAAATCATAGCAGATAGCTATGTAGATAAGGAATTTGGAACGGGATGTCTCAAAGTAACACCAGCGCATGATATCAATGACTATGAAATAGGAATACGCCATGGACTGGAGATAGTTGATATACTAAACGATGATGGTACGCTTAATGAATTGTGTCAATATCCTGAATTTATTGGCAAAGACCGATTTAAAGTGCGCCGTGAGATCAAGTTCAAGCTAGAGGAAATTGATTGTCTAGAAAAGGTAGAAGATATCGTCAATAAAGTAGGTAGAAGTGAACGAACCAATTCGGTGGTAGAGCCTAAATTGTCTCTACAATGGTATGTGGATATGAAAAATTTATCCAAAAAAGCCTATGAAGTGGTGATAAGTGATGAGGTTGAATTCTTCCCTAAATATCATAAAAACACGTTTAACCATTGGATGTCCAATATCCGCGACTGGTGTATTTCTCGTCAACTGTGGTGGGGACATAGAATTCCAGCATGGTATGATGAAGAAGGCAACTTCTATGTAGGAGAAACGATTGAAGAGGCATACCAGCAAGCACTAACTCAAAACTCGAAGCTTAAAATTGAAGACTTAAGACAAGATGAAGACGTACTTGATACTTGGGCATCTTCTTGGTTATGGCCATTAGAAGTTTTTAATGGTTTCGAGCATTATAATCGAGAGACTGGAAAAATAGATGTCTCTAAATCTAAGGATTTAGATTACTATCTTCCTACACAAATTATAGTCACGGGACCTGATATTATGTTTTTATGGATTACCCGAATGATTATTGCCAACTATGAATATACCGACAGAAAACCTTTTGAAAAGGTCTTCTTTACAGGTATTGTGCGCGATAAATTGGGTAGAAAGTTATCGAAACAATTGGGAAATTCACCTGACCTCTATGAACTGATTGACAAATACGGTATGGATGGCATTCGCTATGGGATGATGAGCATCAGTCCTGCAGGAAATGATATTTTATTTGATGAGAAATCGCTCGAAATCGGACGAAATTTTACAAATAAAATCTGGAATGCTTTCCGTCTGATTAAAAGTTGGGAGATAGTAGAAGGTAAAAATACTGAAAATGAAGCGGTCTTTGTTTGGTTTGAGGCCTTATTGCAGAAAAATGTAAATTCATTTCTAGACAATATAGATAATCTAAGAATATCTGAAGCATTGAAAGATTTGTATTCATTCGTATGGGACGATCTCTGCTCATGGTATCTAGAAATGATTAAACCTGAATTTGAAAAGCCTATTGATAGCTATACCTATGAGAAAACTATGCAGTTTTTTGAGACGGTACTCTCTCTGCTTAATCCTATTATGCCATTTATCACAGAAGAAATGTGGTGTATCATTCGAGAGAGAAGTTCAGGAGAATTATGTTCAGAACATCAACTACCAATAAAGGGTGTATTTAATCAAGAAGTAATAACTAATCAAAACTTATTTATAGAACTAGTTGTTAAAGTAAGAGAGCTAAGATCGAACCTAAAACTAAAGAACAGAGAAGAGATCGACCTTAGTATAGATAAAGAATTGTTGTCTAAAATAGAGGTATTAGTGCCTAAGATTAAAAAAATGACCTGGGTCAATGAAATCAATACCGACCTCGATTCTAGTTCTAGTGCTTCTTCCGTGGTAGCGGGAAAGAAAATTATCGTACACTCGGAGAAGAAACTAGATAGTGCTGAGGTTAAGACGAAATTAGAAGATGAAATTAATTATACTCGAGGATTTATAAAATCCATAGAAGCTAAGCTGAGCAATGAAAAATTTGTAACTAATGCACCAGAAAAAGTTCTCGATATGGAGAGAAAAAAGCTGAGCGATGGTTGTGAAAAACTCAAACAACTCGAGCAAAATCTAAGCCAACTGAGCGGCAACTAATTAAAGTAGAGGGAAAATTAAAGAAAAATACAGATCGTAAATTATTAACAGATAAAAATTGAAATAAACTATAAGTATGAATAATAACAATAATAGCAACAAAAAGAACGATTCACAATCAAAATTTGTCATAGTCAAAGAGAGTTACTCTCAAAACCTAATAAGCACCATAATCAATGCTGCTAAGAATAAAAATTTAATCACTATTCACTACTATTCCAATGAAAAAGGAATCACAGAACGCGACATTGAAGCTATGGACGTAGTTATTAGAAATGGTAAGAAAAATTTAGTCGGCTGGTGCAGACTGCGTCAAGATTGGCGAACGTTTAGACTAGATAGAATTAACTTTATAAAAATACATTTAGGAGAGACCTTTCCAATCAGAGAAGGCTATAATAGAGCGGATTATCAAGACGAGGGTGTGGTTTTTAATTTGAATGAAACGAGAACTCCTCCTATAAGCAATGGTAGACCTAATAAAGAGTTTGCATTCAATACCGATAACATTAAAACCATGTCTGAAAATAAACTTAACTTCTCGAATGAAGAAGTGAAGAAATATAGTGATGATGAAGAAGATATGGCCCTGTAGTTTTATCAAAAAAATTAAGTTGTTAAATTAGAAAGCTAAGAACTAAAAATAATATATGTATAGTATAGTAAATATCCATGCCCGCCAAATCTTAGACTCACGAGGAAACCCAACTATAGAGGTGGATGTAGAAACTGAAGGTGGACATAAGGGTCGTGCAGCCGTTCCTAGTGGCGCTAGTACAGGTATTCATGAGGCTATGGAGCTTCGCGATGATGACAAAGGTGCATATCTTGGGAAAGGTGTCCTCAAAGCCGTCCATAATATCAATGAATTCATTTTTAATGAATTAGTAGGATATGATGTGCGTGAGCAGGAATTGATTGATCGTATTCTAATAGATCTTGATGGTACTGAAAATAAATCTAAACTAGGCGCTAATTCCATACTAGCAGTGTCATTGGCATTAGCTAAAGCAGCTGCCGCAGCTTCTAATTTGCCTTTATACCGATATATTGGTGGAGTCAATGCGAGAACCCTTCCCGTGCCGATGCTCAATATTTTGAATGGTGGAGCGCACGCCGATAACTCCATCGATTTTCAAGAATTTATGGTGATGCCGACGAAGGCTGCTAGCTTCGGAGAATCATTAAGAATGGGCGTAGAGGTATTTCATGCATTGAAAAAGGTGCTAAAAGATGCGGGCTATAGCACCAATGTAGGCGACGAAGGCGGTTTCGCACCCAATATTAAATCCAATGAAGAGGCTATCGAAATCGTATTGAAATCCATAGAAAAAGCGGGTTATAGGCCAGGCGAAGATATTTTTATAGCTATGGACGCCGCCAGTAGCGAGCTTTGGAATGAAAAGGAACAAGCCTATATCTTTCATAAATCGGATAATAGAAAACTGAGTAGCGATGAGATGGCCGCCTACTGGGCTAACTGGTGTAATAAGTATCCAATAGTAAGTATTGAAGATGGCATGGCAGAAGATGACTGGAAAGGCTGGAAGGCTTTGACAGAGAAAATCGGTAAAAAAGTGCAAATCGTAGGAGATGATCTTTTCGTGACCAATGTAAAGCGACTAAAGCAAGGTATAGATACTCAGACAGCGAATGCCATTCTAATCAAGGTCAATCAAATAGGATCACTCAGTGAGACCATAGCTGCCGTTCGTATGGCACAGAATGCTCGATTTAATTCGGTAATGAGTCATAGAAGTGGTGAGACTGAGGATAGCACTATCGCAGATTTGGCCGTAGCGCTAAATTGTGGTCAAATAAAGACCGGCTCTGCTTCTCGTTCGGATAGAATGGCGAAATACAACCAGCTACTTAGAATAGAAGAAGAACTTGGAGAAACAGCCTATTTCCCTGGAACGAATTTGAAGTTTGGAGTTTAAAATTACATAAAATACCTCTGCTATTTTTTTAATTTCATCTATAACAGAGTCAAATGTTTTATGCTAAAGATGCGGCCTTAAATCAATCGGCATTATGCCCATTTTTTTTTTCTACATAGCTATCTATAGGCGTTTTCAATGGCTCATTCCGAAAATATAAGTTTCATGGCATTTAAATAGTTTTCTCAATTGTTGAGCTTATGCTCGACAATTGAGAAAATTGAGAAAACACGAATAATCCCCTATAATTATTTAATATTTTTTTAACCTCATGACTAAGTTAAATTATATAGATTTGTCTTATGTTGAATATAAACTTATTTTATACTCGAATCATTTTGGTTTATTTGGCTTTATATATGGTCAATATGAATCTTAATGTATTTGTGGATTGGACTAAGCCAGGATATTGTGTAGAAATAGCAGAAGAAACAGATGCAGAAGAATCTGAAAAAACGAAAGAGCTTACAGAAGAAAATGAATTTAAAATTTCTCGTGATTTAAATTATTCGCATATCGTTCTATCTAGTTTGTATAGAAATGATATACTCCGATACGATACTAGATTATTCCCACCTCCTTATTTACTTGGTTTCAGTCCTCCACCAGAAGCCTAGTTTTATAGTTTGATGTTCTCTCAGAACCTCAATTTTACAGGTAAATTATGACCTTTTTTTAGTTGTTCTTATTGCCTGTTTAGTTCAAGTAAACTTATAAAATTACGAAATTTTTCAAATGAATAATAATCATACATTTTTTTCATCAATTAAAACAGATGCGCTTTCTGGGCTGGTCGTTTTTTTGGTGGCATTGCCGCTGTGTCTAGGTATAGCAGTCGCTTCTGGCGCACCTCCTTTTGCGGGTATAATTACGGGCATAATAGGTGGTATAGTCGTAGGTTTTCTGAGCAATTCCAATGTGAGTGTCTCTGGACCTGCCGCAGGTTTGATTGCTATTGTTCTCGTGGCTATATCTAATCTCGGATATGAGGCATTTCTTCTGGCTGTCTTTATTGCTGGTATATTTCAGCTCATACTTGGCTTCGCCAAAGCTGGAACACTCTCGAATTATATACCTTCTGGTGTGATAGAGGGTATGCTTACAGGTATTGGTGTTATTATTATTAAAAAAGAATTACCCCATGCTATTGGTTATGATATCGAGCACGAAGGAGATTTTTACTCTTACCATCTTATGGATAAGGCAGATCAAGGTTTTTGGGGAGAATTGATACATTCATTCAATATGGCACATACGGGCATTATACTAGTGACAGTCATTTCTATTGCTATTTTAGTCGCTTTCAATAAACTCGCTTTTCTCAAAAAAATAAAAGCCATTCCGGGCGCTTTGATTGTCGTTCTTGTGGGAATAATCATCAATGAAGTATTTAGAATGTATAGTTCACCTCTATTTATAGACGGAAACCATTTAGTCAAACTACCTGTAGCTTCATCCTTGAATGAGTTTTTGACTCAATTTAATTTGCCAGATTTTTATAGTATTGCGAAACCAGCTGTTTGGGTAACAGCAGCCACGATAGCAGCCGTAGCGAGTATTGAAACTCTTCTATGTCTGGAAGCAGGAGATAAAATGGATCCTTTAAAAAGATACTCCAATGCGAATACGGAATTGAAAGCGCAGGGAATAGGCAATATTTTGGCTGGACTAGTTGGAGGAATACCTTTGACCTCGGTAATAGTTCGTACCTCTGCCAACGTCAATGCTGGCGCAAGAACGAAATTATCAGCTATTACCCACGGGGTGTTTTTATTATTAGCTGTAATTCTAATCCCCAGCCTCCTTAACAAGATACCCATGGCATGCCTGGCGGCTATATTAATAATGATAGGATTGAAACTAGCCAGTCCTAAAGTGTTTAAGCATATGTGGGATGCCGGTAAGTTTCAGTTTGTACCATTTATAGTCACCGTTATAGGCGTGGTAGGTATAGATTTACTCAAAGGAGTAGGAATAGGTTTAGCCGTGAGTATCTTGTTTATCTTGCGCGGCAATATGAAACTGGCCTATTTCTTTAATAAAGAAAGGCATAAAGAAGGTGAAGTCATACGTATTGATTTAGCTCAAGAGGTTTCTTTTCTCAATAAAGCAGCTATCAAACAAACCCTGGTACATTTACCAATCAATAGTAAAGTTATCATTGATGCAAAAGATACGGTATATGTGGACTACGATGTGCTGAATTTAATCAGAGATTTTGTCCATATTGGCTCCAAAGACAAAAATATAAATATAGAGTTACAAAATTTTAAGGAGGTTTACAATATGAAAGACATTAATTATATATC
>Ga0078894_10000152_pt1 | contig 42886 bp, 41 predicted proteins | sample LauGreSu1BDMLBSD_2_FD_67506 | JGI IMG/M metagenome (GOLD analysis project Ga0078894, IMG submission 67506) | Freshwater lake microbial communities from Lake Michigan, USA - Su13.BD.MLB.SD (version 4) (version 4) | ecosystem: Environmental > Aquatic > Freshwater > Lake | place: Lake Michigan...
ATTTTTATGGAACAGAATGGTATCCACATCATTGATCTTAAAAAAACCGAAAGTAAATTAGAAGAGGCGAAAGCCGCTGCTAAAAATATCGCTCGCTCGGGTCGCCGGGTTTTGTTTGTGGCTACTAAGAAACAAGCAAAAGAAATCGTAGCCGCAGAGGCTAAGCGTGCCAACATGCCTTTCACAACACAGCGTTGGTTGGGTGGTATGTTGACAAACTTCCAAACTGTTCGTAAGAGCATCAAGCGTATGCAGAACATCGACAAGATGGCAACTGACGGTACGTTTGATCGTATCAACAAGAAAGAGCGTTTGATGTTTGATCGTGAAAAAGCAAAATTGCAGATGATTTTGGGTGGTATCGAAGATATGACCAAATTGCCTGGTGCTATTTTCATGGTTGATGTAAAGCGTGAGCACATTGCAGTTTCAGAAGCAACTCGTTTGGGTATCCCAACAATTGCATTGGTTGATACCAATTCTGATCCTACTGTAGTGGATTATGCAATCCCTGGAAATGACGATGCATCTAAGTCTATCTATTTAATCGTTCGCGAAATTGCGGATGCCATCATCGAAGGTAGCCAAGAGCGCAAGCGTGAAAAGTCTGAAGAAGAAGTAGCTCCAATGGCAGAAGTAGCTGTAGTTGCTGCAGAAGCATAATTTTTTAAAATCGTTTATGACAACAATAACTGCATCAGAAGTAAATAAACTGCGCCAAATGACCGGTGCGGGAATGATGGATTGTAAAAATGCTTTGGTTGAAACCCAAGGTGATTTTGAAGCAGCGGTAGACTATTTGCGTAAAAAGGGAGCTAAAATTGCTGCCAAGCGCGCCGATAGAGAAGCCACGGAAGGTTGCGTAATTGCAATGGTTAACGAGTCTCGCAGTGCGGGTGTTATTGTATTGCTCGCTTGTGAAACTGATTTCGTAGCTAAGAATGAAGCTTTTGTTGAATTGGCAAAAAGCATCACATCTTTGGCTATGGATAACAAACCTGCAGATCTAGACGCTTTGAAAGCTTTGTCGTTGAATGGTGTGGCTGTAGCCGACCGTTTGATGGATGAGGTTGCCAAGATTGGTGAGAAGATCGACGTTACGAAATACGAGTTGGTAGAAGGTTCAAATGTTGTGTCATACATTCACGGTTCTAACCGTATGGGTGTTTTGGTAGAAATGAACAATGCTGCTACTGATGCAAACATGGTTGCTGGAAAAGATGTTGCGATGCAAATTGCTGCAATGAATCCTGTGGCTGTAAATCGCGACAGTGTGGATGCGAATACCATCGAGCGTGAATTGGAAATCGGTCGTGAGCAAGCACGTGCTGAAGGAAAGCCTGAAGCCATGATTGATCGTATCGCTTCTGGTAAATTGGAGAAGTTCTTTAAAGAGTCTACGCTTATCGCACAAGACTTCGTAAAAGATGGTTCAATGACAGTTGAGAAATATCTTTCAAGTGTTGAGCCTGGTCTCACTGTTACAAGATTCAAACGAGTTCAACTCGGTTAAGAATATTTAATCCCTCGAAAGAGGGATTTTTTTTGCTAATATTACAAGGTCAAATGAAATACAAACGGATACTTTTAAAGTTGAGCGGCGAATCTTTGTTGGGTACGCAATCGTATGGCATCGATGCCAAAGTCTTGGAATCATATTCTCTGGCGGTAAAGGAAGTGGTTGATGCCGGTGTTGAGGTGGCGGTTGTAATTGGCGGAGGTAATATATTCCGCGGTGTGCAAGGTGCTCAAGGCGGCGTTGTAGATCGTGCTACCGGTGATTATATGGGTATGTTGGCAACCATGATGAACGCAATGGCGTTGCAAGGGGCTTTTGAGCGCGTAGGGATGTCTACACGCCTATTGTCGGCCATCAAGATGGAACAAGTAGCCGAGCCCTTCATTCGCAGAAGAGCGATGCGTCATTTGGAAAAAGGTCGCGTAGTCATTTTTGGAGCAGGAACAGGGAATCCGTATTTCACAACAGATACTGCAGCTTCTTTGAGAGCGGTAGAAATTGAAGCCGATGTGGTGATTAAAGGAACGCGCGTGGATGGTATCTACGATAGTGATCCTGAGAAGAATCCAAATGCGGTTAAATACGATGAAATTTCTTTTAAGAAGGTATACGACTTAGGATTGGAAGTAATGGATTTAACGGCCATTACATTGTGTCAAGAGAATAACAAACCCATCGTTGTGTTTGATATGAACACCGCTGGAAATTTGATGAAGTTGGTGAGTGGTGAGAAGATCGGTACGTTGGTGATTGATTAATTCAAAACGCTATAGAACAAAAAAAGACGGCCATGGCCGTCTTTTTTTATGAATATCTAAAATTCTATTCGACTTAAGCCAAAGAATTTACGTGCTTTTGCAAACTTGACTTCAAGTTGCCTGCCTTGTTTTTGTGGATGACATTGCGCTTAGCCAATTTGTCTAATGCTTCAAATGCTGTGGTTAACAACTTAGATGCCTCGTCCTTAGAATCCGATTTACGGATATTCTTGATGATAGTACGAGCTGTTTTATGCTGATAACGATTGAGGTCACGCTTTGCGGCGTTGGCTCTAATTCTCTTGATTGCTGACTTATGATTTGCCATTTCTGTTAAAAAGGACTGCAAAGATAACTAAACTGCTTGAATCCTACAACTTATTTCAAAATTTATCACTCAATTTCTGGAGCCAACGCCACCTTGAGGCCTTGGAGGTCGGGGTTTAGGTGAATTTGGCAGCCCAAACGGGAGTTCGACTTGACAAAAAACGCTTGATCAAGCATCGCCAATTCATCATCTGAGGCTTCGGAAAGGGTATGTTCGCTCAAAACATAGACCTGACAGGTAGCGCAAAGAGCCATCCCGCCGCATTCTCCTTTTACGGGTAATTCAATGGCCCTGCAGAAATCCATCAAGTTCAATCCCATGTCGGTGGGTGCTTGGTAGGTCTGTTCCTGACCATTTCTATCAACAATTGTTATATCGATGATATTTGAATCCATTTAAAGTAAGTGGGTTAAATGCGCCTGACAGTTTTTTGTAATGATTCGATATTGCTTCTCCCCCGAATGCTTCTCTAAAACATAAAGACAAACATTGTTGTGCTCAAAATCATCCATTTGGTGCAAGGGTGTATTTGTTAATAGGCAAAGAAATCCTCGCAAGGCTCTGCCATGCATGCAAACTAGGATGGGCGATTTTTCTAGGGTTTCGATTTTTTTCAAGCCCAATTTTTGACGTTTCACCATTGAATTGGGGGTTTCGCCGCCGTTGATAGCTACGTTGAGTTCCCCGTTTCGCCATTTTGCCAGCATCGCATAGAATTCACGTCGTGAGTGTTCGCTAGGATGTTGGCCTTCCAAAATTCCCCAATTAATCTCATTGAGTTCTGGAATTACTTGGGTTTCGATGTTCAATTCTTGAAATGGAGCCACCGTTTGATGGGTGCGCTTGAGGGAGCTGACAAAAATCTGCTGAAATGGAATATGCTTGTAGGCCTGATAAAATGCATCGGCTTGTGCAATTCCCTTGTCGTTAATGTCGGTGTCAACCCCGGAACCTTGAACGATACCCATTTTATTATAGTTCGTTTCACCATGCCGAATGATATACATTGTTTTTGTGGCTTGGGTGGTTGAACTTTGCATGATCGATTGGGAATGGAAACTGCAAATATACAACAGGCATTGGCGATTTTCCGCTTGTGTGATGCGTTGATTCCCACAGCGGTTGTTGGCAAAGTGATGTCGCACTCTCTAGCGGACATCGAATTGAATACATCGAACCAACATTCGCAGCTCCGATGGTCGTCCTTTGATGGCAGTGAAGTTTCCAGTTTAGACATTCAGACATCGGTTGAGGGATGGGCGGCGTGTAAGGAACAGTTGACGTCTTTCGTGGCGGTTAATCCACTATCTACGATTGAGTTAAATACTACGCCCAAAGCTAATTTCATTGCTGAGGTTAATGCCATCAAGTCGATGATTTTAGATGGAAAAGGCAATAAAATTGTAGCAGCGCGGACATCGTCCATTGAGAAAGATGTGAATTTGGAAACGCTTTGGAATTCTTTTGAGGCCTTGTGCGATCGCTATCCCCAGGCTTTTGTCTTTATTCTTTTCGATCCGATGCAGGGTTGTTGGATGGGGGCCACACCCGAGCGGTTGATTAGTTGGGTTGGCGACGAAGCACGAATTATGTCGTTGGCGGGCACATTAACCCAAGCCCAATTGGATTGGACGGGCAAAGAGAGAAACGAGCAATCTGTCACCAGCCGATTTATTCGGGAAAAAGTTTTAGAAATGGGGATTGAGCCCAGTGAGACAGGGGTGAAGGAGTTAGAGATGGGGAATATCCGACATTTGGTATCGGACTGGTATTTTCCTCTGGAGCGAATGCGTTTAAGCGGATTGATAAATGGCTTACATCCCACACCCGCGGTTGGAGGCTATCCTCAAGCTTGGGCGGTAGATTGGATTTTGAATCATGAGGGTTTTGATCGCGGTTTGTATGCTGGTTTTATTGGCGTTGAGGGTGACGATTTTGCTTCGTATCACGTGGTACTAAGGTGTTGTAAGTTAGGAAGTAACGGCTATGTTTTGTTTGCGGGTTGCGGGGTGAATGCGGAATCCGACCCTGAAACAGAGTGGCAAGAAACATCGGCAAAAATGCAATTGATTTCTGCGTATTTGTAATTATCGAAAAATTGTAGGGTTGGGAATGCCTTGACCAAAATCTGTGACTTCGAGGGCCTCTTTGGTGAAAATTCCTTTTTTCGATGGCTTATAGCCGGAATAATCGCCGGTTGGGATGTAATAAAACACGTTTCCTTGGGCGGCGGGGAATGGGGGTCCCACTTCATCAAAGACGATGGTTTTTTGTTCTTCCTCGTAGCGCATGAGAATCCGAGAAGATTTATGGTATTCAAAAACAACGCGCATTTCCTCGGAGGGATCTTCGATGCCATCTCTAAAAATGGGTGCGCCCCAAACGGGAAGGCCGTTTTCAAAGGAAAGAACATCGATAATGGAGCGGTTGGAGTTTAGGTTGTGACCGTCGAAGGCCATCACGACATAATATTGCTTGCGCTTGATTTTATGGGGAATGAGTTGATAGTAGAGGCCGCCGATCCATTCGGGGTTTTCTACGGTGGTCTCGAGGTAGTCTTTGGGCAGGTTTTGGGCGGTATCGTTCAGTGAAAACAGGGAAATTCCCGTTTTTGTTTTCTGTTGGATTACACCATATTGTTGGAAAACGCCACTTTTTAGGATGATGTTGAATGTAAACAACCGCACGTTGGACTTGGGATGCTGTGCTATTGCTACCGTTGTCATCCTGAGATTGGCAAACTCAAAATCAAACGTCGCCGGATTGGCCAAGACCTCTAGAAGTTTTGCTTGAAGGATCTCGGCACTTGCGAGTTTTGCAGAATCTGTGGTGGAGGAGATAACAAACGGCGCAATTTGTATCAAATCGTCTTCGTCTTGTTCCAGAGGCGTGAGCAATTCTCTGTTCACTGGGGCTTCCACTGTTGCGGGTTGGGGTTCCTCATTTTCGATTTCCGTCGAATCGGTTTGTGCTTTGGCGCTAAGAGAAAGCAAGCAAAGACAGGCGAAAAGAATCGCTTTATGTCCTTGAGTTGATTTTGGTAGGGTGATTTGCATCATCGTCTCAAGAGTAACGCAGTAACGGTAAAAAAATTCTTGTTGGTAGGATTAGCAATTTTCGACCACAACTGCGCTTGCACCACCGCCACCATTGCAGATTGCCGCACCACCGTATTTGCCATTGTTCTGCTTTAATACGTGGAGAAGGGTTACAAGAATGCGGGCGCCCGAGGCACCCAATGGGTGGCCGAGGGCAACAGCGCCGCCGTTCACGTTGACTTTGCTATCGTCTAAATTCAACAACTGGTTATTGGCTAAGGCAACAACAGCGAAGGCTTCGTTTAATTCCACGAAATCCAAATCGGCAACGGTGATACCGGCTCTTTGGGCTGCAATCGGAAGGGCTTTTGCTGGGGTTGTAGTAAACCATTCTGGGCTCTGTTCGGCATCAGCAAATCCTATAAGTTTTGCCAACGGGGTAAGTCCCAATTCCTTGAGTTTTTCGCCACTCACCAAAACTAGGGCCGCGCCGCCATCATTGATGGTTGATGCGTTTGCCGCTGTTACCGTTCCATCTTTTTGAAAAACGGTTTTTAGCCCTGGGATTTTATCGAAATTGACATTTTTATATTCTTCGTCCTCGCTCACAATCACATCGCCTTTGCGGGTTTGCACTGTAACTGGGACAATCTCGTCGTTGAATTTGCCTGCTTTCCAAGCTTCTGCAGCGCGCGTGTAACTTTGAATGGCATAAGTATCTTGGGCTTCACGACTAAAGTTCATTTCTTTGGCGCACAACTCGGCACAAGTTCCCATGAGGGTTTTTCCATAAGCATCGGTGAGGCCATCGTTAATGATACCGTCCAAGGCTTGGATATTGCCATATTTATAACCAGCGCGTGAGTTGGGAAGGTAATGCGGTGTAAGGCTCATGTTTTCCATTCCACCTGCCACTACGATGTCGTTTAGACCCAACATAATGCTCTGAGCCGCCAATGCCACCGACTTCAAACCGCTTGCACACACTTTGTTGATGGTGGTTGCGGGTACGTGATCGCCGATGCCTGCGAATTTTGCTGCTTGTCGGGCGGGTGCTTGACCTACACCGGCTTGCAAAACGCATCCCATATATACTTCGTTGACATCATTTGGATTGATGCCTGCTTTTTCCAAAGCGCCTTTGATGGCGATGGCACCTAACTGGGTTGCAGGAACAGTAGAAAGGGAGCCATTGAAACTTCCCATTGGGGTTCTGGCTGCGGCGACGATATAAACTTCTTTTGACATACGATTTTTAAAAATACAAAGATAAGTGATTGCACAGAATGGTGGGTGGTTGCGATATTATGGGTTAGTTTTGCGGTAGAAAAATTGAGTTAATGATACTTTTAATTGAATCTTCGGCCGAATATCCATCGGTGGCTTTGGTCACTGAGGCAGGTGTTTTGGCGCATTTGGAGGTGGGCAAGGAGGTTCAATCTCATGCCGAATTGCTGCCAATGATGGTTCAAAGGGCGGTTGAATTGTCGAATTCTGAATTTGGAATTTTTACAAAAGGAATATCTGCGGTGGGATTTCATGAAGGACCTGGAAGTTATACGGGGTTGAGGATTGGGGTGAGTTTGGCGAAGGGTTTGTGTTTTGCCAAAGGCATTCCGTTGATTTCGGTGAGCGGATTTGAGGCGTTGGGCGCTGAGGTTTTGAGATCAAATGAATCTATAAATAGTGTTTGGGTGATGATGGATGCGCGCAGAGATGAAGTATATGCAATCAAATTGGAGCGTATTTCTGTGCGAGATTCTGGCCCTGATTACCAGGTGAGCTTGCCAATTTGTGCGATGATTTTGCCAGATGATAGGGTAGGTGAGCCTGATGAAAAGACATGTTTTGTTGGTAATGCCAATGAAAAAGTGGCGCGATTGATAGCCAATAGTGGTTCTAAGTTTATTGATCTATCACCGCGTGCGGATCATTTGAGTGAATTGGCAGTTTCGAAATTTCAATCAAGCAATTTTGAGGATTTGGCATACTACGAGCCCTATTATCTCAAGGATTTTGTGGCTGGGATAGGAAAGAAATTTGGGATTTGATTTAAAGCAAATGGCAGCTATCGGATTGAAAAAACGAATTTTATTCATCGACAATCTCGATAGTTTCACTTATAACATCGTACATTATTTATCGGTGGGAGGCGCACAAGTAGACGTGGTTAGGATTGATGAGATTGTTGCGGTAGATCAGGTTGATTGGTTGTTAGAATTGCAGAAATATGATGGCTATGTGGTTGGCCCGGGTCCGGGCCAACCACATAGCCATCCCATGCTCATGACGACCCTTGGGTGGTCGATAGGAAAACTACCCATTTTAGGCGTTTGCTTGGGGTTGCAGGCCATCGGACAAGCGTATGGTTGGGAATTAACGCATGGCGATGTGCCTGTCCACGGAAAACCATCGTTCATCAAACATAGTAACGAAGGCATTTTCCAGGGATTAACCAATCCCATGCAGGTGGGTCGCTATCATTCTTTGGTCGTTAAGCCACCTTCGACTGAAGGGCCGGAACCGAGAACACTAAGAATCGAGGCCACATGTGATGGCGCGGTGATGGCGGTAAGTGATTCGGTGAACCAAATTTGGGCAGTACAATTTCACCCGGAGAGTATTCTCACTCCACAGGGACAGTTGTTGATTAATGCTTGGTTGAAGCTGCTATAACCGCCGAGGCAATGTCTTCCGGAGCGTATCCACATCGATGATAAAGTTCCTCTTCGTTGTTACCATGTTCGATGAAATCATGGGGAATCCCCAAGTGTTGGAATTGCGGTAGTGCCGTTTGATGGGGTTGAGAATCTTGTTGTTTCAGTATTAGGTCGCAGAGCGTTCCATGCATTCCTTCGCCCCAACCACTTTGTATGCAGCCGTCTTCCACGGTGATGATGTGTTTGTATGCTGCAATGGTAATCGACGAAACTGCGGATGACAGTGCTTGAAAATCCGGGTTGTTATCCGCCCATTGCAAAATTGGCATGTGGAGGTGGTGGTAATGAATCGATGCGGGTTTGTTCGCCAGGTCCGTATTCTTGTCGCCAAATTCTGAGGCTTCAGAATTATTTTGATTTTCGATGATCGTATTCGCTTGAATGGCCAAATTGGTGGCGTGTCCGGTGGTAATCAACAGCACATTTGCTTCGCCATCTGATTTTAACCATTGCGGGGATAGGGTTTGGACGGCCGCAGTTCCATCTATGTCAGTTTCCCATTGGTTGTCGTTTATCGTTCCTTTGGGATATCGAATTGCGATGGGTCCTACGTTTTGCGTTCCTAGCCATAGCGATGCGTATAACTCTCTGGCGTTTCTTGGGGCACAAAGAATTGACTGCGGAATGCATCGTAGAAAGGCTATGTCAAATGCGCCGTGATGTGTGGGGCCATCTTCTCCCACAAGGCCAGATCTGTCGATGCAAAGAATCACCGATAGGTTTTGCAATGCGATATCATGAATCCATTGGTCGTACCCTCGCTGTAAGAAGGAGGAGTAAATGTTGACGATAGGAATTGTGTTTTGGGTTGCCATTCCCGCAGCGAAAGTGAGTGCATGTTGTTCGGCGATACCGACATCAAAGAATCGATCGGGAAATGCATTCATGGCCTTAATCATTCCGCACGAGGAAGGCATGGCGGGTGTGATACCTGCGATTTTGGGATTGGATTCAGCCAAGAACATTAGCATATCGCCATAAACATCCTGCCATTTTATGTTGGGGTGGATGGGTTGTTCAATTTTGACGTATTTGCTGGCGCTATGCCATTTGGTTTGCTCTTTTTCGGCGGGCGGGTAACCCTTTCCTTTGATGGTTTTAATATGAAGTAGGCGGGGGCCAGTTTGATTGTAGCATTGCTGAATCGCGGGGAGCAGTTGGTCCATGTTGTGCCCATCAATCGGTCCTTGGTAGTTGAGTCCAAACCATTCAAACCACGCTTTTACTTTTTCTGGTCCGGTCTGCAGTCGTGTGTTCAATGCTCCAGTGTTTGGGTCGATACCCATGTGATTGTCGTTCAGTACAATCATGACATTTAAATCCGACTCAAACAGATTATTTAGAGCTTCATAGGAGAGTCCTGCCGTTAGGGCGCCATCGCCAACTACTGCTACAAAGGTGGGCTGAGAGGTATTTGACGATGTGTTCTGGGTTTTCGATTTGATTTTAGCCGCGGCGGCCATACCCATTGCAGCAGAAATGGCTGTACTAGAGTGACCGGTGCCAAAGATGTCAAATGGGCTTTCATCGCGTTTGGGAAAGCCGGAGAGCCCCTGGAAACTTCGGATGGTGTGCAATAGGTCGCCACGGCCACTTAGTACTTTGTGGGGATAGGATTGATGGCCTACATCCCAAACAATCCCATCACTCGGAAAATTTAGTGTGTGATGAAGGGCCACAGTTAATTCAATTACGCCGAGGTTGGAAGAGAAATGTCCTCCCGATGTGAGTACGGATCGTGTAACAAATTGACGTAAATCATTAGACAAATTAATCAACGACTCCGTGTTTAAACTTTTAATGAAATTATTGTCCGATATTTTTGATAGTAATGTCAATGCGTTGGGCCTGCTCGATGCAAAAATAGGATACTTTATTGAGTGAACGACCATTGGTTTTAGTGGATTAATTGCTCAGTGAAATGGTTAGAATTTAACTATAGCAGGAAATATACCATGGTTCTTAGTGGGTTGTAAAAATAAAAATCAATAATTTGTATTAGAATTTTCATTAAATAGTTGGTGAATGATAAATATAATTAGTAGATTCGTGGCTTAAATAAAAAATCCGATTTTAGTCATTGTAAAAATTGCGTCATTTTTATGGAAAAAATAGAAACAAATCCCGTTGAAGGCCCAAAAAAAAGAGGGCGTAAGCCAGGTTCTAAGAACAAGGTGAAATCAAAAAGAGCATCTAAAAAAGTTGCTTATTTGAGTGCTTTTTCTTTTCTCGAACAAGAAATCCAATCGCTTTCTAATGCCTTGAAAAAGGCAACGGCACAAGCTGAAAAAGAAATTGAAAAACTAGAAAAGAAGCAAGCGAAGGACATAGAGAAGGTTAAGGCTGCTGCTACCAAATCTTTGACATTGTGGAAGGATCGTGCGAAGAAAAACCGACTAAAAGCGTTGTCGAAAGGTACTGGAAAGCGCGGTCGTCCTGCAAAACCCCAAGTTGAAAAAGTTGCGGGTCGTAGAGGTCGTCCACCAAAAACTGGTTATCGTAAAGGTGGCGGACGTAGGAAGGCGGGTGAGTTAACAAAACGCGACGTGATTTTGAATTACATTGCTGAGTTGTCACATGCAATTTCTTCTGGTGATTTGATTTCAGCTTTGTTTGAGCGCAGCGGAGAAAGAGATAAAAAGCGTTTCTCACAAGGAATTTACACTACACTTACCCAAATGTACAAGGCGGGAAGTTTGGTAAAGGACGGTGCAGGAATGATTTCTATTGTTAAATAGATTTTGATATTTCGCAGTGCAGGAATCTAGGATTTCCGGATATGTCATTGAGGATTTCTGTATTGCCCAAGGGTGAAAACAGCAATTTGATTTCTTCCGAATAGTATTGATTGATTTCTAACCAAATTGATAATTGTTGAATCGCGGAACTGGGAATCAGTTCCGCGATTTTTTTATAAAACTGAAGCGGATCTTTGTTCGGTGTGAAAAGTGCACTTTGGGGTTCGAATTCCAATACGCGGTCCGACATAAATTCTCGTTCAGATTCTGAAATATAGGGTGGGTTTGATACGAGTAATTGAATGTCGGGTGCTAGTGTAAGTGTCTTTAAAATATCTTGTTCAATCACAGTAAACCGGTCCGACACATCATATTTATTTGCATTAAAGTTGGCAACTTCCAAAGCTTTGGAAGAAATGTCGACCCCGGAAAAATGCCAATTTGAGTTTTTGGCTAGCAATAAAATGGGAATACAGCCTGATCCCGTTCCTATGTCAATCCCGTTGATTGCTGATGAATTTAGACCCGTTGGCAGATTGCTAAAATGCCGATGAATCAGATCACCGAGTTCTTCAGTTTCTGGGCGAGGAATCAGCGTGTCCTGGGTTACTTTCAATTCGAGATGACCGAAAAATGCAATTTCAAAAATGTACTGTATGGGTTTGCCCGTTTTCAGCTCTTCGATAATTCTATTTAATTCCGTTTTTTGGTCGGTTTGTGTGGTTTGAAGATGCGGAAGGATCCAAAACAAGAACGCCCGAATTTCATCGCGGTTATAATAGGTGATTAATTCCGCGTCCAGTTGCGCTTGTATTGTTTGGTCGTTCATTTTATGGGTTCATGTAAATCCACCGCAGATTCTGAGTGCAAATGTCAGCTTCTCGGTGGAATGCATCTATATGTAAGATATAATTTCCGTTGGAAAGCGTCATATTTGACATTTGAATAGGGATTGGCAATACGCCTTCCTTGCTTATGATTGCCTGATAAATGGGTACGCCCATCAGTCCGCCATGGAGATTGTAAATACTTGCGGTGACGATATACCCGGGTTGTGGCATCTGAAATGACAGCATCAGGGTGTTTTGGTTGTTACCCATTGGATCATCGCCGATGACTGTGTTAAGCAGTGAGAAACGCTTTTGGGTTTTGATTTTGGTAGTTTTCAGATTGACTTGTTGACTGTTGGATTCGGCGGGTGTGCCAAATCCCACCGTTGAAGTTGCGCTTATCCAAAATGGGGGCGAGGAACTCGGTGCTGTTGGGTGGTTCTTTTCAATGCTAACGCCCTTTGTTTCTATCAATAGACTGTGATGGATTGATTCGTCATATTGCATTATATCGATGATATTGGGTGAATTATTAAATGCCAATTGGAGTGCAGCTCCGTTTGCCGATAAATTAGGAAAGGTGGAGCAAAATTGATGAACGGTATAACGTTCCGGGTTGTACGTTTTGGCTAACGAATAGGGGTCTGAACTAAAGCAAATTATTTGATTTGGATACAAGGTTTTCGGTTCAGGACAAAGTGAAGTTCTTTGGGTTAATTGTAGATTATTGTCGGTCAGTAATTCGAGCCCTTGCAATTGGATTGCTTCATCGGAGGTGTTCACGAGTTCAATGTAATCAACGGATCCATCGCTGGCATTAAACATAATTTCATTGAATTGTAATTCCCTTGGTTGTGGCTGTCTGGCGTATGTAAACACCTGAAATTGTGTGTCGCTTAGTGTCCGATGTGCGCAATCTTTCACATTTCTAATCACCGCGTTTGCATCCAACGGTTTTGTTGTTTCTAATTTAAATAGCCAGCCAGAATTGGTTGTTCGCTGGTATTTTGTTTGGATTGTATCCCCCTCGTTTGATAGTAAAATCAGTTGAGGCAATTGACTCTTGCTACTTGAATCGAGGGTGGATTTTAGTATTTCTGGGTGTTGGCTACAAACGACTTCAAGGATTTCGTTAGATTTCCATCGATGTTCGATAATCCTTGCTACTGGCGGTTCTGATTTTGCATCCAAAGATCTTGGCGAGGGCCACGGCAAGGGATTTGAATTTCTTTCGCCTGGAGTTCCTCCTTTCTCATGGTTGCTATGCCAGTTGAAATTGTTAATGCATCCGCAAGTAAGATCGGATTTCTCTAAAGCATATCCACCGCCTTTGTGCAATGGATGATACCATTTATCGCTGTATCTTAGTTCGTGAATGGTGTCGCGGTTATACATCAAGACAATCTCATCCCCATCTATGTTAAAGTGAGGTAAATTGGTGATGCGAATTGCGTTGTTTTTTAGGTAATTGAAGGCGCTATCTTGGTTGTCGTGCAAAACGAGAAAAGCTTTAGGGGGCAAGAGGTATTTGGGCAAAGTACAGGATGTTTGAGCATCCATTAACGACAAAGTATGAAGCCATTTGGCCGTATCGGTGGTATTGTAGATTTCGAGGTATTGCGCATCGGGCAGGTAGCCTACTTGGGGTGTAGGGTCGACCATGATTTCTGTGAAGACGATTTGATTGGGGTAAATGGGAGTAGCACATTCGGCGATGCTTGAATCAAAGAGATGAGGTGCTACATTGTTGGCGGTATCTAGAAGGTTTTGACAATGAACGGTATTATTCAAATTGCAATAAACCTTGGGAAATTTGGCGATAATGGTCCGCGAATTGATAATTAAAATTGAATCGGCTGCGCGATAATTGGAAATAAATTGTTGTCGTTGAGGGATTTGAATAGGCTCAGAGAATTGCAATCTGGCGGTGTTGGGTTGAATCCATAGTACATTTAATAGTTGGGGTGGTTTTCGGTCTGGTCGCGGCGGCCCGATATACCATTGTTCCACTTTGTGTTTCCCCGCCGCGCTGCTCCCGGATTGTGTGATGCTCCAGCCGTGGTAGGATTGCCGGTACGACATCGTATCAATTCCGGCGCCGAGGCATTGAAAATTTTCCCATGCACTATCTTTATAGAGTAAGAGTATTTGTTCGGGTTGTTTAACGATTCTCAGTATGACATTTGATTTACTGCGATTGAAATAGCCTTTTGCCCCTTTTAAAATGGTTTGTGAAATGCCGTTTTTTCTCAGTATCAATTGTATATCATCGTCGGTATCACCCATCCGAATCACCCACCCATTTTGTCGCATAGAATCGCAATGAAAATAGGCTTCTAAATAGTTGGTGCTCGAGGGATTGATTTCCAGTGAAAAAGTGGCTTCCAACCAGGTATTGCTATCCATCGTACATGTATGCATGGCAAAGGCAAATTGTTTTGAGGTTGCATTGGGGATGTTGGAAACCAAAACCCCATTGGTTAGGGAAAACTGACTGGTATTGCCGAAGAAATCTTGGGGATAGGTATTGCTATTGAGCGTGCACTGTGAATTGGCGATATTGCTAAATATCAATCCAAAAAATAGGCAGAAAAAAATGTGATAAAGTGATCTTTGGGACTCAGGCGCTATGGGATCTACCCTTCCAGCTGAATTGTTTATTTGCGGCGAGTAATCCGAGGGTGGGCAACCAGAAAATTTGTAAAATCGAGCAATAGATAATATCTGGGAGACAAGGTTTTTGCGGGTGATTTCGCAAAAGAAGAGATACGCAGGCTGCATCCACACACAGTTTCCCCAGCCACAGCAAAGCCATTGATTCATAGTGGCCAGATAACACAGCTTCGATCGCTATCACCCAAAAGCCCAAGAGAAAAAGGCCCATGAAAGTCTGTTTTAGGGCTGTTTTTTGCGTTTTTTGCAAAAATGTTTTTTTCATCCAGCGAATTCTTTGGTTTTTGAAAACGTCAAAATCGCTTTCCACATCGCTAATCACAGAAGCTTGGGGGTGGGTACAAAACGCCACTGAATCAGGATTGTGAAGAATGAATTTTTCGAGGGTAAAAACATCGTCGCCACTTGCATATTGGGTATTTCCATGGTATCCGCCGAGATGGATAAACGCCGATTTTTTAAACATGAGATTGGCACCATTTGCGGCGGCGGGGTTCTTTTTTAGGAACTCAGAATAGCCCAGTGCGATCAGTGCCGAGTTTTCTATGAGTTGGTATTGCTGCAGGAGTCGATGCGTATTTTGGTTCGAACGTTTTGGTTCCGCGGGACTTTCTAAATTGGGGTTGTTCAAGTGCCCTTGACTTTCTAAATTGGAGTGAATGGTGTGCCGTTGGCTATCAAAATGTGTTATGAATTCAACGCGGCCCAACACCAGTTCTACATTGGGTTGTTGGATACTTTTGAGTAAGTGAAAATACAGATTTGGGTGCAATCTACAGTCGGCATCGGTGGTGTGAATGATATCGAATTTCGCCTCGGTTATTCCAGTGGATAGGGCTGATTTTTTTCCATTTTCCGCTGCTGCGAGATGGATGATTTTGACGTTTAGCTGGGGGTTTGTTGCGATGAAATTTCGGATGATTTCCACGCTCTCGTCGGTGCTATGGTCGTCGCAAAAGACAATTTCCCATGCCCCAGGCGCCTGAATTTTAGAGAGGCTATTGAGCAGGGGTTGGATTCTAAGGGCTTCGTTTCTAAAGGGGATGAGGGTGGTAAGACCTTCGATTTTTGTGGTGGTGAACGCAGTCGCCTCGCGCGCTTGCAAGTCTGTTGTGCTTCCGATTTCGCCCGTCAACTCTGATGTTTGGGATGAGATTGGCAGCCAGTGCTTTAATATTGACCACCACCAATTTATATAGGCAATGACCCCGAGCGAAGCGAGGGGTAACAGAAGGGTCTTAGCGGTGAGATGGGTAAGCATCGGATGGTTTTACCTACGATGGGATAATCGTGAGGAAAATTAACTCATTTTCCGTGGCTTTTGAGGATTTTCTGTTCGATTTTACTCGTAGAGAAGCCAGGCAAAAATTCCAATGTCTTCACTTCGCCTCCATTGGCAATCACATGACTTCCACCCACAATTTGATCGATTTGGTAATCAGCGCCTTTCACTAAAATGTTAGGATTGATTGCTTCGATGAGTTCTTTGGGCGTGTCTTGATCAAACAAAACCACCAAGGAAACAGATTCCAAAGAAGCTAAAACCATCGCTCTAGATTCTTGCGATTGTATAGGGCGTGCAGGTGATTTATCTAATCGCTGTACGCTTGTGTCGGTGTTTAATCCAACTACCAATTGATTTCCAAGCATGCGGGCTTCTTCCAAATAATGGACATGACCGGCGTGAAGAATATCGAAACAGCCATTGGTAAAAACGACTTTATCGCCCTGCGTTTGCCATTGCTTTACAGTGGATTGGGCGACTTCTACAGTAACGATTTTATCCTTCAGCGACATTTTTATTGGCTTTTTGAATTTCCAAATATAGCAGCAGATAGGAAATGCTACCAAAAACGATCATCAGCAGATTACTGACGGCGACAGAATAAATACCAAATGTATTGGCTTGGTCTTGTGGCAATCCGTAAATTAGTGTCAGTCCGTAGGCTAAGGTCCCCCAAACCCCAGCGCCACCAGGAAGTGGAACAATCACACCCAAGGTAGAAAATATCAATACTCCAAGGGCATTGGCTAGGGTGAAATCGACGGTGACATCCAAACTTTTGAGCATGAAATAGGTGTTCAGCCAATAGCCGATCCAAATACCCAAAGAAGCCAGTATGAAGGCTACTGGTCTCTCCAATTGAAAAACGGATTGTAGTCCTCCTGAAAACTTAGTAAAAATGGTTTCTTTCCCTGCGCTCTGTTGACCTGTTTGATGCGTTGAATTTTGGCTATCGTCGCTTTTATTGTCGGACGTTTTCTTTCTATTTTTCAACCAAAACAATGCAATCACACTGCAGGCCATTCCAATAATAATTGGAACCATATAGTTTAATGCAGGCTGAAGTAGATATTGGTCAAAGAATCCCCAGAATTGCTCGAACTGAAGTAAAAGGCAAAGCATCGCCAATAAGGCCATCACCAAAAGATCGATGATACGTTCGGTGACAACGCTTCCAACGAGAGTTGGTACGGGGGCTTTTTCGCTTTTGGCAGCCATGGCGCATCGCACAAATTCACCACCTCTACTGGTGGCAACATTGATTAAATAGCCAATCATTACCGCGTAAAAAGCACGCAAAGGATTCAATGGATAGCCGGCAGGTTTGAGCAACAGGTTCCATCGCCAACCCCTTAGAAAGTGTGAGATCAACATCACAAGGATTCCGGCCGTAAACCAACCTAAGTGGGCGTTTTTTACCGATTTCCACGTCGCTACCCAGTCGATTTTTAAACCAATAAGTATAAACACCCCAACTGCCAGAAGGATGAGTAGGGTTTGCGAGATTATTTTTTTGTTGATTTTCAAACTAAGCGATTGTTTCTATCGGGAAACAGGTTGTTTGGTTGGTGCGTTTTGGCCTCTTCTGGTGTGAGGTAAGTGAAGGTCATTATGATGAGCTCATCCCCCACTTGTCCTTTTCTTGCGGCCGCGCCATTTAAACCAATGATGCCCGTATTTCGTTCACCTTTAATGATATAGGTTTCGAAGCGTTCTCCGTTGTTGTTGTTTACAATCATCACTTTTTGATTGGGCAACATGCCGGCGGCATCAATTAAATTTTCATCAATGGTGATGCTCCCAGTGTAGTTCAATTCCGTTTGTGTAAGACGGACGTTGTGGATTTTGGCTTGCAGTACTTCGATAAACATGCGATGCAAAGGTAGGATGATTTTTTATACCAAATGCAAGTTCGTAAATACCTAAAAACTATGATGTAATTTCGCGAAGTATGCAATTTACATCGGGTATTGTGGAGCAGGCTGTGGAAGCATTATCGTCGTTTCCGGGAATTGGAAAGCGCACGGCATTGCGATTGGTGATGTATTTGCTCAAGCGCCCAGAAATGGAGGTCGCCAATTTGGCTGGTGCATTGTTGAAATTGAAGACGGAATTGCATTTGTGCGAGGTTTGCGGAAATGTAAGCGATCACAAGCGATGTGATGTTTGCAAAAACCCCCGTCGTTCCGAGGGTGTGATTTGTATCGTTGAAGATTTTAGTGATTTGATGGCCATTGAATCCACCGCACAGTTTAAGGGCAAGTATCACGTTTTGGGGGGATTGATATCACCGATGGATGGCATTGGTCCGGATGATTTGAATATTTCGATGCTAATTTCTCGTGTAGAAAATGGACTGGTAGAGGAGGTAATGATGGCATTGAGCGCTACGGTTGAAGGGGATACGACGATGTTTTATTTGGCCAAAAAATTGAAGCCTTTTGGTGTCACAGTGACATGCATCGCGCGTGGAATTGCGGTGGGTGGTGAAATTGAATATGCCGATGAGGTTACATTAGGTAGGTCCATCGCACAGAGAACCGAATATTTATTGTAATTTGCTACGCCCAAAACATGCAGCATACCCTTTCTGTTGTCATCGTAAATTATAACGTCAAGTATTTCCTTGAGCAGGCTCTGCGGTCTGTAGAAAAGGCAATTGTTGGGATGGACGCGGAGGTTTGGGTAGTTGATAATAATAGTGTAGACGGTAGTGTGAGCATGGTTCACGACAAGTTTCCGTGGGTTCAGGTGATTGCGAATACGGAGAATTTGGGCTTTTCTCAGGCCAATAACCAGGCGATGCGATTAAGCACTAGCAAATATGTTTTGCTGTTGAATCCCGATACGGTGGTTCAGGAAGATAGTTTAAAGTTATGTGTTGAGCATATGGAATCGAACCCCGAAATTGGGGGTTTGGGTGTGAGGATGATTGATGGCAAGGGAAAGTTTTTGCCAGAGAGTAAACGGGGGCTGCCCACGCCGCAGGTTGCTTTTTTTAAGATGACGGGTCTGAGCGGATTGTTTCCAAAGTCGCGCGTTTTTGGTCGTTATCATTTGAAGTATTTAAGCGAACACGAAACGAACGATGTTGAGGTGTTAAGTGGTGCTTTTATGATGATGAGATCATCGGCATTAGAGAAGGTTGGGTTGCTTGATGAGGATTATTTTATGTACGGTGAAGATGTTGATTTGAGTTATAGAATCACACTCGGGGGGTATAAAAATGTATATTTTGCGGGGACAACCATCATCCACTATAAAGGGGAGAGTACCAAGCGAAAGACCGCGAATTATGTCAAGGTGTTTTACAATGCAATGGTCTTATTTGCGAAAAAACACTACAGTAGCTCTGTTGCTGGGCGATTTGCTTTCTTCATTCAGATGGCGATTTATTTGAGGGCTTCGGCTGCTTTTTGTGCTCGTTTGGCCGAAAAAATATGGTTGCCCTTGTTTGATTTCTTGCTCATTTTTATTGGATACTTGGGCATCGCCAAATATTGGGAGTTGTATCACAAGTTTGTCCGTGGGTATTATCCTTCTGAATTCTTTACCCTTCATATTCCTATTTACATTGGGTTGGTGATGGGTTCGGTTTATTTTTGGGGCGGGTACGACAAGCCATTCGTTGGACGTCGGTTATTCCGGGGTACGCTCGTGGGTTCTTTTGCTCTTTTTGCGATGTACGCTTTCCTCCCTAAGGACCTTCAATTCTCTAGGGCGATATTGGCTTTGGGCTCGGCTTGGGCTGTGGGTGCAGTTTTTCTGACGCGTGGTATTGCTCAATCGTTGCGTATTGGCGATGTTCGGTTTGATCATGGCGGCCGCAGAAAGGTGATTTTGGTTGGGGGTGAATCTGAGAATCAACGCATCGAAAATTTGCTGAAGCGGGGAAGAGTGAACCATGAGGTTTTGGGATGGGTTTCGGCGAGCGAAGTGAGGCAGCCGGGCTTTATTGGACATTTGGGGCAGATGTCTGAGGTGTTGGAAATATATCGACCTGATTTAGTAATATTTAGTGGTAAGGATGTTTCGTCGTCGCGGATAATGTCGCACATGAACGATTTTCAATCCAAACCAGTCCAAGTAAAAATCGCACCGGAAAAGGGTGAAACCATCATCGGGTCGGATTCAAAAAATCTGCCTGGTGAGCTGTTTACGTTGGAAGTGAATTACCATTTGGCGCAGGTGCATCATTTGCGAAATAAGAGGGTGTTTGATGTATTAATTTCTTTGATTATGTTGCCCTTGTTCCCTCTGTTACTTTGTTTTTCGGGTGGCAGAACGTGTTTGAATATCTTGTTTGGTGTTTTGATTGGTCGCAACACGTGGGTGGGATATCAGCGCACTGGAGCCACGGCCGGTTTGCCCAAATTGGCATCGCCGGTGTTTGAGGTGGCAAGGCAGTTTAAGGGAACAGAATTCGAATTGGATGCGGTCATGAATTATGCGCGCGACTACTCTGTTATTGATGATTTACGTATTTTGATTGCTTGTGTTTTTCAAAAGGGGAATGTTTCGTAGATGAAAAAGCGGAGAAGGTTTAATTTTTACGAATCCAGGCGATTCATCAAGGTTATATTGATGTTGTTGGCTTTAATAATTAGCATTATTACCTTGTATTTGAGTCAGCGATTGGTAGTAAAAATAGCTGGGGAGGAGAAGAAGAAGATGGAAATGTGGGCTGAGGCGGAGAGTATTCTTACCGATCCTAACAGCGATGGTGATTTGGGTTTTCAGTTGCGCGTTGTGCAGTCGAATACTACGATTCCAGCTATTCTGGTCGATGAAAAAGGAGCGATTTTAGAATTCGTAAATATCGATACGGGTGGACGGAATAGAGTGGATAAATATCTGCATGAAAAGTTGGAGTCATTTAAAATTGAGAATGAAGCCATCGTTGTTCCGGTAGATAAGAACGTAGATTTTAAAGTTTATTACGGTAGCAGTACGGTTTTAACGCAGCTCCAATATTATCCCTATGTTGTTTTGGGGATTGTTGCTTTATTTATGTTTGTATCCTATGTGGCGTTTTCCTATTCCACGCGGTCGGAGCAGGACAAGGTTTGGGTTGGATTGGCCAAGGAGACGGCGCATCAATTGGGAACGCCGATTTCTAGTTTGATGGGTTGGGTTGAGGTGATGGAGTTAGGTGATTTGCCGGAAGGGGCGCCGATGGAGATGCGGAAGGATATTGATCGATTGAACATTATTACAGAGCGTTTTTCTAAAATCGGATCAGAACCGGTGTTGGAAACATTGAATTTGAACGAGGTGATGTTTGAGGCTATCGAATACATGAAAAATCGATCGGGGAAGGGTGTTGTTTTTGAATCGGAGTTTTGGAAGTCGGATGTGTTGTGCAGGATTAATCGAAATCTATTTCATTGGGTAATCGAAAATTTGATAAAAAATAGCATCGATGCGATGGAGGGTGAGGGGGTTTTGAGATGTAGTGTGAAGTTAATAAAAAACAGTGCGGTGGTAGATATTACCGACAATGGCAAGGGCGTTTCAAGGGATCAGATGAAGTCGATCTTTAAACCGGGATTTACAACCAAAAAGCGTGGTTGGGGTTTGGGGTTGTCGTTGGCTAAACGTATCATTACGGATTATCATCGCGGCCAAATTTATGTAAAATCGAGCGTTCCGTTTGATCACACAACGATGCGCATCGTAATTTCTGCTGTTTAGTGGCGGGAAAGTTGCAAAATAATTGGTGTATTTTAGGATTGAAGATTGCCAAATTTTTGGTAGGTTTGAATTCATGATTCAGCGCATTCAAACAATCTTTTTAATTTTACTTATCGTAATTGGATATGTCAACTTGTGGCAGGATCCGGTCTATGCTTGGTTTACTGCGAACGACAACAGCAATTCAAATGTTTTGATGTTTTGGCATAGCTATTCGGGGGTTGTGACGGATGCGAACACGATGTATACGCCTGATTTGCTTACTGCATTTTTTACGGTTGTGATGATAATTGCAGCATTGGCAACGGTGTTTTTATTTAGGAATCGGAGATTGCAGTTGAAAGCGGCGTGGTTAACGCTTGCATTTTCGATTTTACTTGTTGGAGTGTTGTATTTGAGATATTTTCTATTGTCGTGGGCACATGAAAACTATACAGGTCAATTTGGCATCCATTTAATTTGGCCTCATTTTTTGATTTTGTATGCTGCCTTGTCTGTTTATAACATCAGAAAAGACGAGCGTTTGGTTCGGAGCATGGATCGTATTAGGTAATCAAAAAAAAGTATGAGAAACAGGGTTTGGTTGGGTTTCGTTTTACTGTTTTTGTGTGGTGATTTGTTTGCACAGGGAAAAAAATTGAAGCAACCTCAGGAGCCGGGCAAGATGCTTGTTACTGGGGAATATGAATTTATAGCCAAGGATGAGTTTGGTACATTGGGTTTGAGTGGGGCGATGATGCGCGCCGAAGGCGCGCGCAAGGCTCAGGGCAAAGCCCTGAGCGCACAAATGCAAAAATCCTATGATTCCCTTTTAACCCCCTTTGAAAAATCAAAAGGACTGGGAACCGCCAATTATTTTGAATGTGTGGCTTGGTATAAGCAGCTCGCTGCCACATTTCCTGCATATTGTTCTCTGCAATCTATCGGACTAGGCGATGTAGGCAAGGATATTTATGTGCTTAAACTCAACGGTCCTGCTACGGAGACCATGGATCGGTTTGGGAACGGCGATGTGGGTATTGAAGCTGGATCCAAAGTAGAGGTTAAGCCCATCGTAAAAGTTCTCATTAATAACAATATCCATCCTGGCGAACCCGAAGGGACAGATGCTTGTATGATTTTATTGCGTGATATGTTCTTCTTTGGTCAGTATTGGCAGCAAGTTTTACCCTATTTGCAACTCCATGTGATTTGTCAGTATAATGTAGATGGAACCCTCACTCGTAGCGGAACATCTAGAGCCAATCAAAACGGTCCGGTGGAATATGGATTTAGAGGCAACGCGCAAAACCTCGATTTAAATCGCGATTTTATCAAATTGGATTCTCGAAATGCAAAGTCGTTGGTGGGCTTGATGGCGATGGAACAATACGATTTATTCATCGACAACCACACCTCTAATGGCGCAGATTATCAATATGTTCTAACGTATTTTTATACGCGACCAGAAAAATTGCAACCCGGTTTAACCGATGTTTTAATTCCCTTTGAGAAGTCGTTAAAAGAGCGTTTGACAGCCAATCAATGGCCTACGGCTCCCTATGTTGAAACGATCAAAACGGTGCCTGATAGCGGATTATTTGCATTTTGGGAAGGCGGTAGATACGCCACCGGTTTTGCCGCATTGCATCATACTTTGGGCTATACCGTTGAAACGCATATGCTTAAGCCTTTTTCGCAACGTATGCTGGGGACATTGGCATTCATGGAACAGTTTTTAATTGCCGCTACCGCGCCATCGCTAAGAAATGAGTTCTCAACAGTAAGAAGAAAAAATGTTGATTTTGCCCCCAAACCCATCGGAAAGTGGATGCCAATTCAGTTTCAGTTGGACCAGACAAAATTTACCGAGATTGATTTCTTGGGATTTGAATCGGGATACCGTCCGAGTGAAATTTCTGGCGCCGATCGATTGGTGTACGATAGAACCAAGCCATGGTCTAAAAAAGTGAAATATTACGACCAATACCGCTGTACCGATAGTATTCTCGTGCCTTCGGCTTACATCGTCCCGTTTGCCTATGGCGATGTAATTCAGAAGTTGAAGCTCAATAAAGTGGTTTGCAAGCCGATTCCATTCGACACGGTTACGATGTTGCGAGTGAGCTATATTAACGAATTTAAGACGGTGAATCATCCTTATGAGAAACACTACATGCATCATGGTGTAAAGACCAGAGATACGGTTTTGGCGGTACAACTTCGGGCTGGTGATGTAGTAGTTCCAATAACATCAGTGAATGCAAAGTTTGTGGTTTCGGTTTTGGAACCAAGGGCTGCTGATTCCTATTTTGCTTGGAATGCGTTTGATGGCGTATTGATGCAGAAAGAAGGTTACAGCGATTATGTTTTTGAAGACTTAGCTGCAGACTGGTTGAAGGATCACCCAGAAAAACGTGCTGAATTTTTGCGTAAAAAAGCGAACGATAGCGAATTTGCGAAGGATTCTTGGGGACAGTTGAATTGGGTTTACAAACAATCTGCGCACTACGAAAAAACACACAATTTGTATCCGGTTTATCGGTTGGATTGATAGTGATTTATTGGCTTGCGGATTCCCGATTTGATTTATTGGGGTAAAAATACTGAACGATTATTCCGATTGATAGCATCGGCAAGATCCAAAAATCTCTCGCATTTAGTCGGGCCAAGACGTTAGCAAAACAGGCTGTAGAAAACGCATTGCACAAAATAAACACTACCGCTATTGCAAAGAATGTGGCTAGAAGTGGATTGGGCTTGCGATAAAGACAAATCAAGGCGACTAGAATGAGGACAATTGCCGACCAATCATATACTTTGTTGTAAAAATCGAAATCGATTTGGGACTTTTGTTGTTTGGAGTCGTTCACAAACCCTTGGTATTCATCGGGGTAATGCATTTTTAATTCCTGAGCCAATGTCGCGCTGGTATCTAGGGGCGTGAGTCCGTCGCCTCCGTGGGTTAAAATCACTTGTTGGGCGGTGGCAGAAACGGCTGCTTGAATGTGAAGTGCAATGTATTTGGGCTTGCTTAGGGTGCCTAATATGATTTCGTTGTATAGTTCTTTGCTATGATGCCAACCGCCGGTCTTTTCTAGGATGCCGTGGCTGTTCCAAACAAAGTCCCACGTATGCTCTGGAAGGCTGTCTTTAAATGCACAGAAGGGGTTGGGTTTGGATGCGCATTCATCGTCCAAATAGGTTTTGAGTATTCCATTTTCGCAGAGTTTACCCATGAAAAATACGTGTGATCCTTTGCCTACTGTTACTCCGTTGCCACCCCAAATGTTACTGGCGATGAGAAGTGTCCAAGGGATGATTGAAATTCCAATTAGGGAACGGGTTTTAGATAGCGAAACGTATTGGTTTAATGGTTGGGTCCATTTCCCAAGATAACCTTTCCAAGCGAGCCAAATAGCAATACCCACAACGGTTAGGGTAATCAGGTTTGCGTTGTGCATGACGGCGGAGACCACGATGACCAATGCACAAATTATGGAGTTGCGAAGAGATTTGGTTTGGAGAAATAGTAAGACAAAAATGCAGAGAATGGCCGTAAAAATATCGGGCATCGCTTGGAGTAAGAACCAAGGCATGGAGGTGAGAAAGCAGGCGCATAGCCACATCGACAAGAAAATCCATCGTTGATTTGAGGATATTGGGTAGTCGAGTTTTTCGGGGTTTGCTTGCGGCAGTGCGGAAAATAACTTGTTCACCAGTTGGAAGATGCCCGCAAAGAGTAAGATGAGTGGGGGCAGGACAACAATTTCGCCGAGGATGGGTTGGGTGAAGAGCGACATCAAATCGTTCAATCCACGTAGATACAAACTATAGAAAACGGACCGATCTAAGGGTATGGATAGGCTTTGGGCGGTCATTAAGTAGGCTCCGCTATCCGATGTGTAAAGAAGGCAACCGCCGGTAGCAAAAAAGAAAGGCAAAATACCTAGGAAAGATAAATTAATGGGCCATTCGCGGGCCAATTTGCTGTTTTGTAACCAACGCTGAAGCGCTTTCATGGGATGGGTTATTCACCGAAGTACTCCACAAAGTTGTTTTGTGTTTCCCAAAGGGTGATTTTATGCAATGCCACACCCATGGGTAATTTGGGGGAAAGACGCTGCCAAATTGCAACCGCAACCGTTTCGATGCTTGGCATGGTATCCTTTAACCAGGGCACATCGAGGTTTAAATTTTGATGATCTAGATGGTCGATTACCTCTTCTCTAATAATAACCTTAAGGACTTTGAGGTCGATTACGCAGCCTGTATCCGGATTTGGCTGGCCTTTTACACAAACGTATAAATCGAAATTATGACCGTGAAAATGGGGGTTCGCACACTTGCCAAAGACTTCAGAATTTTTTTCTTCACTCCATGTAGGGTTCCACAACCGATGTGCGGCGTTGAAATGTTCTTTGCGGGTTAGATAAAGGGTTGGCATTGCTTTGCGGGTGCAAAATTACTGCGTTTTTTTGATTTCTCTCAGCACAAAAGTATCTGGTAATGAATATCGCATCAAACTGCCTGTCATTGCGTCAATCATCCAGTTCCAGGGAACAATGAAATTGAGGCCGGCCGACTCATTGAATTTGGGTTTGAGTGTCTGCGATGTTGGCTGGTAATCGGGGTGAGTTAGGGTGATTTGGAGACTGTCTTTTTGGGGACGTCGAACATCGATAAAGCAAGGTGTGATCCCTGAAATCGTAGTGTCTGGAATGATTTTTTTGATGCTTGGGGTTTCGGCGGTTGATGCAAAAGAATCAACTTGTGTTTCCTCGGTTGCTTTGTTGGCATTGATTCGGGCGACATAAATGCTAGCCCCGGGAGGGTTGGAAACAATATAAAGCGATTGCTTTTTTCCGGTTATGATCGTAGCGCAGCCAAAAAATCCTAACGCCGCAACAATCAAAACGGAGATTATGATTTTTGTCCGTACCAATTGGCGAGTTGATTTACTGTAAATCTAATATCGTCTTCGGTATTTTGTTTTCCAAAACTGAATCGCACAGTAGTTCGGTTTGTGCCGGGGTAGAGGCAGTTGATTACGTGACTCCCGCCTGTGGCACCACTAGAGCAAGCACTTCCGCCACTGGCCGAAATTCCAGCCAAATCCAAATTGAAAAGGATCATGCTACCTGCTTCATTGGGAGGAAGGGAAACGCTCAAAACTGTATAAAGCGAATTGCCTTCAGCATCGCCGTTGAAGGAAACACCTGGAATTGCGTCTCTAAGCAATTGAATCATCAGTCCTTTGATATTTTCGAGATGTGCCTTTTTGGCGTCCATTTCGCGGTAGGCAATTTCCAGTGCTTTTACCAAGCCTACAATTCCAATTACGTTTTCAGTGCCGCCACGCATTTCGCGCTCTTGTGCACCGCCAGTAATTTGTGGGTGGATTCGATTTTTTTTGTTGATGTAAATAAATCCAACGCCTTTGGGCCCATTGAATTTGTGTGCCGCGCCAGCAAGGAAGTCGACGTGACCCTGACTTAAATCAAAACGATACTGACCCATGGTTTGAACCGTATCGCAATGAAAAATCCCACCTGCTTGGTGCACCATTTGACCAACGGTTTCGATATCGATAATATTCCCGATTTCGTTGTTGGCATGCATCAAACTAACAAGGGGTTTTGTAGCCGAATTCAATAGTGTTTGCAAATGTGCCATATCAACATGTCCGTTGGGAAGCAGATTTACCATGTGCAATCCAACGCCATTTTTATGATGCAATTCTTCCACCGTATGCAAAACCGCGTGGTGTTCGATGGCTGAAGAGATGATATTTTCGATACCCAAATTGGCCACACTGCCTCTAATTGCAAGATTGTCGGCCTCTGTTCCACCACTGGTAAAGAAAATTTCACCGGGTGAGCAGCCCAACATTTTGGCGACGCTACCTCGTGCTTCTTCGATAATCCCTTTCACTTTCCTACCATGGGCATGGGTCGAGCTAGGATTTCCATAATGTTCGCGCATCACGGGGATCATTGCTTCTACAACTTCTTCCGCGATGGGTGTTGTTGCGGCGTTATCCAGATAAATTCTTTGGGCGGTTGTCATATCCTGTCGTTTATATTTAGGTAACCCAAGAATTTATAGCACAATTTTGCCATGGTAAACTCGGTAAGTATATCGTTTTCGCGCGGTGCGATTTCTACAATATCGAAACCCACTACTTTTTTGCGTTCTGCCACTCTTCTGAGCAATTTGCATCCTTGAATCCATGTCAGTCCTCCCGGTTCAGCCGTGCCAACCGCGGGTGCTACTGAGGGGTCGAAACCATCGGCATCAATCGTTACATAAACCACATCGCCCAGCTTGTCGATGCAGTCATCAATCCAAACATCATTGTCCCACAAATCATGGGCATACCAAGTGTGAATGTTATCGGACGATTTAATCAGATTACTTTCTTCGATGCATTGCGCGCGAATACCCACTTGAACCAAGTTTAGACCCATGTCGTGGATTCGATGCATCACACTGGCATGAGAGTATGGATTTCCATTGTATGCGGCTCTAAGGTCGCTGTGTGCGTCGATTTGCAACACACTTATCGATGGGTATTTCTCGGCATAGGCCTGCATAAAACCGTAAGTTACGGTGTGTTCAGAGCCAAGAGAAACCACGAATTTGTCTAGATTGAGTAGTTCGCGGGTTTGGTTGGCAATCAACTCCACTGCTGCCGCATCGATGGCACCTGTAAAATCAATGGGTTGCAGGGTTGCGATGCCAAAATTTTTATAGGCTTCACGATCGATTTCTTCGTCGTAGAATTCCACAAAGTGACTTGCTTCCACCATGGCGGCTGGACCTTTATCGGACCCCATGAGGTAGGAGCTTGAGTATTCGTAGGGGATTTGTTGAATCACCACCTTTGCATTTTCTAGGGTGGCTAATTCTTTTTCTGGGAAGGCTAAGAAACCTTCCTCGGCTGACATCAACGGTTGCATCCGTGAGTTTATTTTACGCGTTCAACATAGGATCCCGTTTTGGTATCCACTTTGATTTTCTCGCCGATATTCACAAACAAAGGCACCATCACCACGGCACCTGTTTCGGTGGTTGCGGATTTTAGTGTATTGGTTGCGGTATCGCCTTTTACGCCAGGTTCGGTATAGGTGATTTCCACGATGGCATGAGAAGGAGCATCGGCAGAAATCGGGGTTTCGCCCTCAAATGAAATCATCACGGTATCGCCTTCTTTCATGAATTTGGCACCTTCACCAAACATAAATTTGGCCACGGTGATTTGATCGTAGCTTTCGTTGTCCATACAAACAAAAGCATCGCCATCCGCATACAGATAGGCCAATTCTTTTACTTCCACGCGAACAATTTCTACGGCTTCTCCACTACGGAAACGGTTTTCTGCAGATTTCCCGTCCTTCACGCGGCGCATTTTACCTTGATAGAAAGCGCGCAAATTGCCTGGGGTACGGTGTTGCCATTCGATCACTTGAACGAGTTCGCCGTTGTAGCGAATAAAATTGCCTACAGATACGTCTTGTGTGGTTGCCATAAATTTAATTTATGCAAAAATACGACAATTTTTCTGAATGCTTAAATTGGGACTTATAGCATGATTTTTTTGCCCCAGCGGCGCATGCATCGCAGGATAAAAGCCCGGTGATGCAGGGCGAAGGAACTATTCATTCCGCAACTTCTGGGGCAAGGCAGGATACTAGCCAATTTTGCAGATTGTGTTTTCGTGAGCGAGCTCGCCGATTTATTGAAATAGTATTGAGCCGCGGCTTCTACACCAAAAATGGGGCGGATTTTGTTTGATTCCTCCGCGTTTTCGTTGACTGGTGTGCGGTCGGTTTGGTTGTATTTGTAAAAACTGTCTTCGGTTGGGCCTAGTTCGATAATGTTTAAATAGACTTCTAGAATTCGCTCTTTGCTCCAAAGTCCTTCAATGAGAAGCGTAAACCAAACTTCGAGGCCTTTTCGGACCCAGGAACGACCTTCCCAGAGGAATACATTTTTGGCTGTTTGTTGACTAATGGTACTTGCTCCGCGCGTTTTCCCACCTTTGATGTTGTGTTCGATGGCTTTTTCGATGGCTTTGAAATCAAAACCCATGTGGTTTTTGAAACGTTGGTCTTCTCCGCAGATGACGGCCATTTTCATGTTGTCTGCAATTTGATCGTATTCCACCCATTCTTGCAGCGCTGAGGTGGAGTATTCGCCCTGGCGTGATTGGATGAGTAAGGTGGTGGGGGGATTGATGAATCGGTAGGCAACCACCCATAAAAGACATATCGAAACGAAGGCTAGGATGATGCGAAATATCCACTTAAAAACGGTGCGAAATAATAAGAGTGTCAGCATCAGAATCCTTGAACGCCGTTAACGGTTGTGTATTTCAGAACGTTGTTCTTATCCGGATAAATGCGTTTAAATGCGCTTTGTACCATCAGTGTGGCTTCGTGGAAACCGCAAAGGATCAATTTGAGTTTGCCTGGGTAGGTATTCACATCGCCGATGGCGTAAATGCCGGGGATGTTGGTGCTGTAATCCAATGTATTTACTTCGATGGCAGATTTGCTAATGTTGAGTCCCCAATCGGCAATCGGTCCTAGTTTCGGCGATAGGCCAAATAGCGGCAAGAAATAGTCGCAATCGATCCAGTTTAATTCTTCTTTTTCATCCGTTGCGATACCCACCCGTGTTAAACCTTGGTTGTTTTCATCGCCTGCTAAATGTGTCACTTCGCTGTTTACCAATAAGTTAATTTCTCCATTGGAAGCCATGTCCATCACTTTTTGAACCGAGTCCAAATGACCGCGGAATTGGGTCCTGCGATGTATCATAGTGATTTCACTGGCTACGTCTTTCAAGAAAATCGTCCAGTCCAAAGCAGAGTCACCTCCGCCAGCAATCACGATGCGTTTATTGCGAAATTTTTCTGGGTCTTTGACGATGTATTCCACGCCTTGATTCTCAAATTCGGAGAGATTTTCGATAGGGGGTTTTCTCGGTTCAAAGCAGCCCAATCCACCCGCAATGGCAATGTTTGGCGCTTTATGCATCGTCCCCAAATTGGTGGTTACAATGAAATGGCCTTCGGGGGTTTGTTGGATACTTTCTGCCCGCTCGCCCAAAGTAAATCCGGGTTTAAATGGTGCGGCTTGCTCCATCAAATTGGTGATCAAATCGCCCGCGAGTATGCTTGGAAATCCTGGAATATCGTAAATGGGTTTTTTGGGGTAAATTTCTGTCAATTGACCCCCTGCTTCCGCCAATACGTCAATCAAATGGCAACGCAATTTCAAAAGCCCTGCTTCAAAAATGGCGAAAAGTCCAACCGGACCAGCGCCTATAATGATGATATCGGTTTCAATGATTTTTTTCTCTGTCATTTCTGTCAATCGTTAATAGTCAAAAACGCGAATAAGGCCTTCTTTTCGGTATTCAAACACGGAACGTCCGACATCAATTCGGCTTCCCAATTTGAGTTTGTTGAGTCCGCTAATTTCCGCATCGATGGTATAGATATTTCCGCCCGATTTTGCTGCGAGTTCAACATAATGGGGGTGGATTCTATCGGTCACACCGCAAAGGATAATATTCACAGGCTTTGTGACCTGCTTGATAAGTGTAATGTCTTTGATCGGCGCATTGTTGTCGGCAATCATGATAAAACTATCAATCATCGGCCATTTTTTTTGGGTAGCAATCAACGCTTCGATGTTGTTTTCTGGCAAATCACCGCCATTTCCCCGACGCATTGCCGTTTTCATTAAGGCATAGGCAGTATCAAAAACATGGGTTTCGGACATGTGTATTCCACCGGTAAAACCGATGCGTTTCAACATGTCTGGCGCTTCATTGCCATCGTTAAAGAAGACAATTCTCCCGTTTTCGAGGCAGGATTTAGAATGTTTCATCCACAGCATCACCTGCGCTGTGTAGGGTGTCATACTGCCGGTGACATCCACCAAAACGGCATATTTTCCGCCCCAATTTTTGCGGGTGAGGATTTTGAATTCGTCCGTTTTTCTCAAACCAAATGTGTCAAAGAATCCCGTTCTTTCGTAATGTCCGGGTATCCGTTTTAATGGAATAGAATCTTTGATCATCCGGAATTCTTTCTGCCTAAACCAAACGCCCCCGCTGCTATACTTGATATTTTTTTTGCGTTTATCGCGGCTGTTGGGGAGGTAATAACCGGTTTCTTCCTGTCGTCTTCTCACGCGATAGGTGACGGTTTCTGGGATCCAAACCTGAGAATCTTTATAGCTTTTTATCACCCGATCAATTTTGGCAATTTCCTTTTCCGTTTCCGCTTTTGGGGGATGGTTTTTTAAGTAAATCACAAATCCGTGATAGCAGTTTTCTGCCGCTTCCAATGTTTTTGGTGATTTCTGCTCAAATACTCGCCAGGCGATATCGTTTTGTTTGAAAACATCGGGCCAAAGCACCTTTAGGTTGTTTAAACGACGTTGATTGAGTTTGGGTTGATTGAAAGTGTCCAACTGCTTGTATCGGGTATAAACCAGATGAATTGCGTGAACTTCTGAGGCGGGGGGCAATTTGACCTTATAGGCTTCGGGTTTGAACTGGGAACTCGCGAAGGGCATGGGCAACAGAACAACGAGTTTGCCGGTGTCCGTTGGGTGAAGGTTGATTACGTAAGGTTTATTTGCGATGATATCGGCGATTTTGACTTGGGCATTGACCGAGGCAAAAAGGCAAATCACAAACATCGATGCGATACAGTTTTTCCAAGCGATATTAGACCACCGTTTCATGGATTTGGCGACGATATTTGTGTTACAGAATTTCAAATAAATTGCTTGTGCCGATGCATCGTTCAGTGGTGAAACCTTCGCCGTATTTGCAGCCTATCAAACGGCCATATTCTTGGGCACGGGCATCCAAAAAAGATAAGAAATCTTGTCCGCTAATGGGCGTTTGTGGCTCCTGACTATTCGGGTCGTAGAATTGACTCTTGAATGCCATGACGGCGGCCATTTTTTGTTCGTATTCGTCTGAAATGTCGACTATTAAATGGGGTCCGATGTTCCGATCTTGGATGTAATTGTAAATGGTTTTGGGTCGATGCGCAGCGAGGTTCTCTCCGTCATGATCACAAACAATTTTGGGAAGGCCAGACAAAAAGCAAGCGCGTGAAACGAGTGAGGCGGCACGGCCATGGTCGGGGTGCCTATCTGAAATGGCATTGGCCAGCACAATTTGGGGTTTGTATTTGCGAATTTCAGCAATCACTTTCAGTAATGTTTCCTCATTTTCTTCAAAGAAACCATCGCCAAGATTCAGGTTGTCGCGCACAGCCAATCCCATTATTTTAGCACTCTCTGCGGCTTCTTGATCTCGCAATTCCGCTGAGCCCCTTGTCCCCAACTCGCCGCGAGTTAAATCGATGATTCCGCAGGCATGTCCCATGTTGATATGCTTCATTAGGGTCCCTGATGCGGCCAATTCTACATCATCGGGGTGGGCGGCGAAAGCCAGTATTTTTAGGGTTGGGAATTGACTCATAATGATGCGGGTGGATTAAAAATCAGGTGGAGCATGGTGTTTCCAACGGCATTCAAAGTGCGCTTGTCCACGGCATCCATGTTATCATCGTGGGTATGCCAAAAGGGTGCAAATCCACTATTTGGGTTGTACTGGATGATATCGATCATTGGAATTTTGGTGGCCTCATACACGTATTTATGGTCGTCTGTAATAGCCCCAATGAGTTTCAAAGGAAAGTAGTTTTCATAGCCCAATTCTTGTGCGATTTGCCAGGTATGGACAAGGACCCAGTTGGCGTAATTGTTGGAATTTTCTTCCCACATAAACTGAGCGTTATTGCCGCCAACCATATCCAGAAGGACGCCAAAACTAGCCTTGTAATTTGGAATGTGAGGGTTTTTACCCCAATACTGACTGCCGAGGCAGAATGAGTTTTCGATTTCGGAAATGCCCAGATCTTCGGCATCAAAAAGTATGAAATCAATCCCCCAATCGGGTTTTTGAGTTTTGAGATTTTTCGCCAATTCAAGGATGATTCCCACGCCACTGGCCCCGTCGTTTGCTCCGAGGATGGGCTCGGTTTGTTTTTGGTCGTCTTGATCTGCGTAAGGTCGACTATCCCAATGCGAAGCAATGATCATGCGATTTTTGGCTTGCGGATTTACGCTTCCGATGATGTTATAAATGGGGATTTTCTTACCGTCTTTGGGCGCTTTGCCTTCGCCGGTTTGGAAATAGGCGGTGTCGCAGGTATTTTGAAGTTCCTTAAAAAGCCAATCTGCACATTTTTTGTGGGCAGCGGTACCAGGAATACGAAAGCCAAAGGCCAATTGTTTTTCTATATTTTGATAGGCATTGTCGGCCGAAAATCCTGAAATTTTCCGGGTAACGATGCCCGACTCGGTTGAGGCGGAATCAGTGGGAACTTGGGTTTCGGTATTGCCACCGCATCGCCATAAAAGAACTGTTGTGGCGGTAAGGAGGATTAAAAATGCGCGTGCTTTCATCAAAGTTGTACAAAGTTAATTAATTGTTGGTGGATGGGTGATTCAAAATTGTTGATTAAGGGTTAATTTCGCTTGAATTAGCATGGATAATTCGATTCAGAGTATGACGGGCTTCGGAAGGGCCCAAATGGAAACGCCTTCGTTGCGTGCGGTTTGTGAGGTTAAGGCGTTGAACGGACGGTATTTTGAGGCGGATTTGCGTTTGCCGAAATTTTTGTATGAGATTGACCCTCAAATACGTAGGTTGTTGAGTGAAAAGTTGGAAAGAGGGACAATTACATGTACTTATTCCATCACTTTTCCCAATGTTAAGGCGGAAGATCAGGAGATTCACATCAATGTGGGTTTGGCAAAAGCATATTTGGATAAGTATCAGGAATTGAGTGGCGCCTTGGGTGTGGAGTTCCGCGATCCAATCCGCGATATCATTCGCATTCCAGAGGTCATTCAAACAGGGGAACGCGGGGTAGAAGATGAAGTAAAAAAGGCCATTGTGGCCCTAACGCTGCAAGCGGCGGATATGTTGGTTCAGTTTAGAATGGAAGAGGGACAGGCTACAGGTGTTAAATTACTTTCATTGGTTGAGTCGATCCAATTGGATTTAGACGAGGTTTCGGTTCACGAGGAGCCACGCAAGCAAGGCTTGCGCGATCGCATCTACGGTCAATTGGCCGACCATGTATCGTCTGAATTGAGAGATAACAATCGCTTTGAACAGGAGATTTTAATGTACCTCGACAAATGGGATATTGCGGAGGAAAAGCAGCGTTTGCAGCAGCATTTGGATTATTTTAGAACTTGCCTACAAAAAGAGCCCTTGGGTAGGAAACTGAATTTTATCGCCCAAGAAATGGGTAGAGAAATGAATACCATGGGTGTGAAAAGCAATTACTTTCCAATGCAGCAAGCTGTGGTGCAGATGAAAGAAAAATTGGAACAAATCAAAGAACAAGTCTTAAATCTCGTTTGATAAAAATGGCAAAACAAAAATCACGAATCGGCCGGAGGCTTTGGCAACTGGTGATTTGTTTAACGCTCGTAAAAATTGGATCGATTTCACCTCTAGGTGCCCAGTGGTCTAGTCCTGAGCCGCAGGTTGATACAACCAATATTTCCTTGTTTATTGATACGAATGCGACAAAAGAGCCGGTTTATCAAGGACCTGTTTTTGTGGATAGTCTTCATCGACGGGTAACATTGATAGATTTTAGCAATACCAAATTTAGATTGCAGGCTTCAGAATTGTTAACGACCTTGGTTAAAACAGGTGATTTATCTCGCTTTGATGTTGTGTATTTGCCATGGCATAAACTTCAGATTGTGCTAATGCAACAATATTTGCGTCAACCCGATTCTCTTCACATGGATTATTTGCGTGTGGCTTGGAAGGACGATATCGAATTTCCGGAGACCCTCTTTTTATCGATGCGCGATTATCAGAAAAAGCAACCAGGTGTTTTGGAAAAGATTCGATTTGAATCGCTCAGTTATGGTGCGGATTTTTTAGATAACGAAAACGAATCGGGTAGACAAGAATATTCCGAAATGCTAAGTTATCCTGATCAAGAATACGAATGGGCCTTGGCAGTAGCATTGAATTCGCTTTTCCCTGAGGATAAAACCGTAGGATTGCAAACGGACACGTTTGGTGGAGTCGTTATGCCTACAACCATTAGGACACAGGTAGAAGCCACTAAGGCGATGGTTTCTTCGGCTATGTGGGATAGGGTTTGGCAAGATCGTTTTGGTGTTCAATCAAATGTTCGTTCAACCGAATCATCCGAATCGTCCGATGAAAGTTCGAGTAGTGAATTTGAGATTGAACCAGCATTTGGTAGTGTTCCAACGATTACTTCGCTGCGCGACAGTATGCCATTTATCGTTAAGGATTTAGAAAATTGGATTCCAGCAGAGAATAGGGAGATGTTCCGACAGCTGATGCCTTTTTTGGGAAGAGTTCAAGAGCTTGAATTGGAATTGAGTGATTATGCCACCTCTACTTTCAATACCAATAAAACGTTGATTCATCAAATTCCATCAGCAAAGCAAGTGGTTCAAAGTGTAATGAATCGTGGTTCGAGGAATGGTTACGAAGCTTTTATTTACAGGGACTATCAAATACAGACTATTTCAAAGGAGAAAGGCAGGGTTTTGGTGCTTCTCGACGATTACAGAGAGTGTATTGATAGGTCGAGATATCTGTTAAATTCGATGCCCAGCCTATTGAGTGGATTGTTGAATGCTGGCGTGAAAAAGGATTCTATACTCAGGGTTTTCTTGTTTTCAGAGGCTCTTTTTGAATTAACTTATGAATTGATTTCCAATAAAAATGATTCCATGAGTATGGGTAGAAATCTGAAAGTGAATCCAACTCTTTTCATAGTTGCGACTGATACTGCGGCTATATCGAACGAAACCGCCGTGATCGATCAACCCTTTGGAATGGAAACGGAATTGGGAGATTCTGCCCATCCAATTGTTTTGTTGAAGCGATTAAGTCGTTATGAAATTACAGATCGTTTGATGGTGGGAACGGTCTTTTTGTCTTTGCCATTAGAGGATGGAACTAATCCTCTCTACGACACGGCAATGGTTGAAATTATTGATGATTATAGCAGATATAGCTCCAGGAATTCAAACTTTTTACGTGGCTACAATGCTTCGTTTGAAATGAATTATGTGTACGGTTTAAACCGATTGAAATTGGGTGAATTGAATTCTGTATTGCGGTCCGAAGGTTTGTCTGAAATTGGCATGATACAAAGTCAGGGTATTTCATTGGGTGTGTCTTATACAAGTGGTGGTGAAGAGCGTGCAAAGAGGGTGATTAAAAATGATCGACTGGTAATTACGCAGTCATCGCCATTGGTTAACCCAAATATGAGAAGTACTTATATGTTGTGGTACGATGAAAACCAGATATCGTTTGGAAGGCATTTTACTTTGGGGGTTGGAGGATATACGGGCTACATTCGACATGAGTTGAAGAATTTTACAGGTGTTAGCGGCGGGTTTATCAATCAGGATCAACCGAGTTTCAAGGTGGCGAATCCTGCCTATGTTTATGGATTATCAGTTACTCCGGCGTTGAGATTTGGCAATTTTTATGCGAGAGGATCTGCTGGGTATGGCTGGGATTTTGGCAAAAAGACTTGGAATTACCAAGGATCTGCAATGAATTCCAATGGTGGGTTGAAGAACACCGGGCTGTTTATGTCGGCTGAAATCGGATATTGTTATCGATTTGATTTTACCAGTAAAGACGATGATGTGGCAGTGGATTATGCTAGTGATGCCGGAATTAAATCTAATAAAAGGAGGGTAGTACGATGAAAAAATTGTTTGGATTTATGGCTTTGATGGCGGTATCGTCTTTGATGGCCCAGGAGTTGCCAATTTTGCCGATGGGGGTTAAATTCGACTTTTCGTCGAGTAATTTTAATCAAACGGATGCGGTCCAGTTACTATCTAACCGTGCCAAAAGTGCGAGGGTGATTCTAACGGGGGAGAATCATTTTTACTCCAAATTCAATTCTGTGGCCGAATACAGATTCTTGCGAATGATGCATGAGAATGCGGGGGTAAGGAATTTTGTGATTGAGTTAAGTCCAACCCGGGCTTATTACATGGAGCGTTATTTCACCAAGGAGGATTCGGTTGCGAAGTTGTATTTGATGGCAACGAGTTCCAAGCATTACATGAATTTGTTCGATAGCATTGCTATGTGGAACAGGGCATTGCCGGCATCGGAGCAGATCAAGGTTCACGGACTGGATGTAGAGCGTTTCTACGATATGTCGGTTCTTTGGTTGTACGATATTTTAAAGCGCCGGGGTGTGCCGCCAGCGGAGCTGGCGGCGGGCGTTTACCTGGCCAGAAATGCGGCCAATTCAATCCTGACCGATGGAATTTCAAATTTTTATGATGATGAAGGTGATTTTCCCACCTCAGTGGATTCCACGACATCGGAGTCTGCAGATGTTATAAAAGATACTGCAACTTCAATGGCCATGGTAGATAGCGTAGCAATTTCCTATGTTTATCCTGTGGTGAAGTCATCAAACGGGAAAGGGATGGAATGGGTTGAAAAAGAATTTAATCCGTTGATTGAATCTAGGCCTGAAGACGAAGAATATGAGAATATTGCTTATTTGATCAATTGGCTCAAAGAATACGGTGCTGCCGATGGCCCTTTTGTGGACTCCTGCTTTGCATGGAAAAATTGGCTTGGATCGGACTATGCTGAATACGTGAAAGTTTTCAAGCAACTTAAAGAATGGCAACAATGGGAGGCATTGGATAACACCGCACAGCAATATACCTGGCGTGAAGAACACATGTACAGAAACATGGTGGCCTTGTTGAACAAAAACCCGCAAGATAAATTCTACGGTCAGTTTGGACGTTGCCACATATCGTTGGTAAAGCAGCAACAAGACTGTGGTTGGTTTGAGTACAATAGCATGCTCACAAGGTTGAGAACTCGATATTTTAAGAACGATACCTCGGTATTGTCGATCGGTATCTTCTATGTAAAAGACAAGGACAGCGACGGTGATATCTGTGCCGAAAATCTAAGTAATAACTCGATCATAAACGCCGAAGTAAAGGCTTTGTACGAGACGGTAGACGACAATATGTTGTTGTTTGATTTACAGACCAAGGACTCACAATTAAAGGAGTTGCCAAAGAAGTTCAACTTTGTTTTGGTACATGATTACACCAATGATTACACCAATGAAGACGATGAGCCTTGGGAATTTGAAGACAATGCATTGACTTCACGATATGTTTCCGTTGGTTCCAATCGATTGTTGATGCCTCAAATGATGACCACAGCGATGGTTCAGCATTTTGCCGCCAGTCAATATGCAGTTTCAAATCCAAATGTGTTCAGTTATCAAATGTTTCAGATGGCGGCACATTCATCAAGGGCTACTTTAGCAATTGGCGGCGGTGGAATGTCGAAAGATATTTTTTCTGGTGAGAACGGTGAGCGACTTAATTTCGGCGCCCGGACTTTTACTGCTGATCTATTGTTTCATAGCAACAATCAAAATAAATGGGTGATTGGCATAGGCGGCAGGGCTTGGTATCAATTACAGCGAATTAAATACACGCCACCTTCCTTGAATGTTTTAAATCCAAGACCCGATGGCAATCAAACCATTCAGAGCAGAGAGTGTATGCCTACGGGGTATTTGAGTGTTGAAAGGCGTTTTGTGAATCAATTCTCATTGACATTCAATGTGGGATATCGAAAAGATATGTCAACGGGAAAATGGTATTTTCAGAATACCGGATTGCCCTATTACCTTGGGAAATCTATTGGCGGCGATATGAGTTCAATTTTCGCAGAATTGGGGTTCCGAATCAATCTAGTAAAAGATGAAGAATAGTATCAAATCAATTGTCATGGAGATTCCAAATCTCATCACCCTAAGCAATTTGGCTTGTGGTCTGCTGGGTGTTGCTTTTGTGATGCAAGGCCTGGAATGGATGGGCTTTGTTTGCTTGTTACTCGGTGCGTTTTTGGACTTTTTTGATGGCCTAGCTGCCAGAAAGTTGGGCGTTGCTGGCGAGATGGGCAAGCAGTTGGATTCATTGGCTGATGTTGTCACCTTTGGCGTTCTGCCCGGACTGATTTGGAAATCGTTGATGGAATACAATGGATATTGTCCTACCGGTGTGTTTTGCATCAATCAATATATCTGGATGATGATTCCTTTGGCTGCGGCTTATCGCTTGGCTAAGTTTAATATCGATACAAGACAAACGACAGGTTTTATTGGGATTCCAACACCAATGACGGGGATGGCGCTTGCCAGTTTTGCTTGGATGAGTTACACTTTGGGTCATTCTGGAAGCATTTGGATCATCGAAAAGCCTTTGATTGACCTTTCCGGGTTGTTTTCAAATTACTACGTTTGGTTGTACATGCCTTTGGTGGCTTCGTATATGATGATCAGCGAGATCCCAATGTTATCGTTGAAAAGAGTTAAAAACGACCCCTTGGGGAAGTACAAAATGATTTTGCTTGTAATGACAGTTCCTTGCTTGCTTTTTGGTAGTACGGGCGTCATTGTCTATTATTTTGGTTATATACTTGTTTCTATTTTATCGAACTTTGCAGTTAAATCTATCAATCAATGAAAAAAGTAGGTATCATTATGGGAAGCGATAGCGACCTGCCAGTTATGAAGGATGCAGCCAGTATTTTGGATGCTTTGGGTGTGGAATACGAACTAACGGTAGTAAGTGCGCATCGGACTCCAAAACGGTTGATGGAATATTCAGAGTCTGCGGCCGATCGTGGTTTAGAAGTGATTATTGCGGGTGCCGGTGGTGCAGCCCATTTGCCAGGCATGGTGGCTTCATTCACGCATTTGCCGGTGATTGGGGTTCCTGTTCATACAAAATCAATGAGTGGCGTAGATAGCTTGTATAGCATCGTGCAGATGCCTCCGGGAGTTCCTGTGGCTACGGTTGCTATCAATGGTGCCAAGAATGCGGGGATACTCGCTGCGCAGATATTGAGTGTGGCGGATAAAGATTTGGCAAAACGTGTAGCTGATTTCAAGGAATCGATGAAGTCCGAGGTTTTGGGCAAAGCGGATCGTTTGGAAGTGGAAGGCTGGAAAAAATATCTGGGTGAGTAATTTGTTAGCCCTATGATTATCGTAGGAAATGCCTTGGTTTCTGAGGATATTTTAGAGAAAAAATTCGAATGTCAGATTTCGCTGTGTAAGGGCGCTTGCTGTGTTCATGGCGATGCCGGTGCTCCGTTGGAAGCGAGCGAATTGGAAATCATCGAAAAGGAATTGGAGCATGTGAAGCCATTTATGGGCGAGGAAGGCTTGGCTTTGCTCGATGCGCAAGGCTTTCATGAAACTGATCGCGATGGTGACTTAGTAACCGTTTGTCGTCCTACCGGCGAGTGTTTATTTGTGGTTTACGATGAGGTAGGGATTGCCGGTTGTGCCATCGAAAAGGCCTATTTCGACAATAAAACTTGGTTTAGAAAGCCCATGAGCTGTCATTTGTATCCCATCCGCGCCAAGCAATATGGGGAGTATATGGCCTTAAACTATCATCATTGGAACTTGTGTAACGATGCGTGCAAGGTAGGCGAGGAGAAGAAAGTGCCGGTTTACCGCTTTTTAAAAGAGGCACTCACACGAAAAATGGGTCCGGTTTGGTACGAGGAGTTTGAGGCGATTGCGGAGGCCTGGGCTGATAGAGAGCAGTAAATGTGATGAGAGCCGCTGGATGAGAGTTGATTGTCCGGTTGGTGCACAATTAAGGCGCTGAAAACAACACACTAATTAACCCAACCATCATTGTCAGTTTGAGCCACTTGCTAATTTTCTTGTAATCGCGTTTGTTGTTTGCCTTGCCAATCATCCACATGGATTTGATTATCATGGGGACAAGGGCTAATACCAAAAATGCTGGGTAAACAAAGCGATGGATTTCGATGGTCGATTTGACATTGAAAAAAGGTTCTATCGAAAGTAAATAGGCGGCTGTAACTAAGAAAATGACAATTAGGGCCAAAATTACATTGCTGAGAATATTCGTTTTTCGGGTGCCGTACAGTATCGGAAATGTTTCGCATCCTTGCTCTTTGTCGCCCTCGATATCTTCTGCATCTTTCACCAATTCCCTTGCCATGGTGAGCAGAAAGGCCAAGAATGCGTATTCAGCAAAATAGGCGGAGTGAATTTCATGGATGCCGCGGGAGGCGATGTAAATGACCGAGCCCGACATAAAAGCAATGAGTGAATTGCCCGGCAAGCCCATCGCCTTGAGATCGGAAGAATAGAAATAGAGCAGCACCGCAATGGCAGAGGCGAACAATCCAATACCCAGGCCTGCGTAGTAACCGCAGATTTGACCGAGTGCGGTTAGGATGATGTAATAAACGATGGCGGCTTTGTGCGAAATATCGCGCTTGAGAATCCTTTTGTTCGGGCGATTGATATGGTCGGTTTCTACATCAAACAGATCATTGATGATATACCCGCCGGCAGCAGTTAAGCAGCATGTGAGGACTATTAATACTGATTCTGGCCAAATAATATTTGACCAATCGATGTTGAAATAGCTAGTTCTAGACGCCGCAATCATGAAAACCCCTTGGGTAAAAAGGGTGAGCAGGATGTTGTTGGGTCTCAGGATGGCGAGATAGGGTCGCATAGCTACAAGTGATAGCAAGCTACACTATTTTTTTGGAAATTTCATCTTGTAAGGCGCATTCACGATACCGTGTGAGATGTTCTGAAGCTTCTTTTTCAGCATGTTGCGCTTGAGGGGATGAATCCTGTCTGTGAATAGAATGCCCTCGATATGATCGTATTCGTGCTGAATAATTCGTGCTGCCATGCCATCATAAGTCTCTGTTTTCTCCTGGAAATTCTCATCCAAATATTGAATGGTGACTTTGGCGTTGCGTTTCACATTGGCTCTCACAAAAGGGATGGAAAGGCAACCTTCCTCATATTCCCATGGGGTATCGAACTCTTCCAGAATTTGCGCATTGATAAATACCTGCTTGAAGTCTTTGGTGCTCGAATCGTCTTCAATGTCGGTTCCGTCCACAATAAACAATCGGATGGGCAAACCAATTTGCGGGGCAGCCAAACCAATTCCACTGCTATCGTACATGGTTTCAAACATGTTTTTCAATAGGGTGTCGAGTCCTTCGTATTGTGGCGTGATGTCTTCAGCTTTTTTGCGGAGTACGGGCATTCCGTAGGCGTAAATGGGCAGTATCATGAAATTTTCTGTAGGTAGGTTTGGAGGATGATGGCGGCGC
>Ga0078894_10000153_pt1 | contig 42790 bp, 48 predicted proteins | sample LauGreSu1BDMLBSD_2_FD_67506 | JGI IMG/M metagenome (GOLD analysis project Ga0078894, IMG submission 67506) | Freshwater lake microbial communities from Lake Michigan, USA - Su13.BD.MLB.SD (version 4) (version 4) | ecosystem: Environmental > Aquatic > Freshwater > Lake | place: Lake Michigan...
CCATCTCAAATGAATTATTCCTTTCTATTTCACGGCCAAGAGTATCAAGTCAAATTTCACCAAGTATAAAAATAAAAAAATAAAAAAAGGTATCCTTATGGGATGCAACCTTTTTTTACCTTTTTCACTTACTTTTAAAAAAATTGAAAAACTTTTTCTCTCATTCTACTTTTGCATTAAACCAAATCAAACCCTATAAACTACAAGTTTTAAATATGAACGCTTCTATTGACAACACTTTAAAAACCGTTACTTTAACCCCATTGGTACTAAGTTATATGAAAACCATGATTATTGGTCCAGAAAATAACGATTCATTTATCAAATTCATTCGTGAATATCTCAATGATATCGACGTCGATAAATTAACGTCTCAAAAAGTTATTTTAGCATTTAAAATGCTTGATGATGAAAAGTGGGTTTCTCATGATGCCGATGTGATGGGGCATCTTGCTTCTATTCTTATCATGGCGTTCAAGTTGATTCCTTCCAGTAGAATCAACCAAATCATTACTGATTCTTTGGAAGATATTGAAGATTGTAAATCACTTGGCATATTTACCGAAAAAACTTATTTGAAACATTGTCGTTATTTAATTCATTTTGCAATCATTCATCAAAAAATTAATGAATTTCATCTCGATGATATGAGACCCAAATCTTCATGGATTTTACAATCCCGCTCTAATTTACTTCATCTAAAATTCCCAGTTTATTTCAATGATATTTATCACGATGACCCTTTTTATGACCACATTCGTTCCGTTGAACAACTTATTATGTAATTAACAAAATGAAAAAGTGACTTTCCACTTGGAAGGAATACCTTTTTTAACGCGTTTCATTTTTTACCATTTTTTCCTCCATTTTTTAAAATTGAAATACTTTTTCTCTCATTTCATTTTACTACCAAAAACAAATCAAACCAATACTACAAGTTTATTAACCAAGAAATTCAAAATGTCAATTCAAGATTTCAACGAAATTCCTGTTGCTGAATTCAACGAATTCATCGATTCGATGATTTTTGAAAACGATCCAATAGTCGAAACAATTGAATGTCCTATTTGCATGGACCCAATTGAGCAAAACAAAAACAGTGTTGTAACTGAATGCGGTCATAAATTCCACTGTAGTTGTTTAATGAAAAACTCTTGCCATAATGGTTTTGATTGCCCTTTATGCAGATCAGCTATGGTTGAAGATATCGCCGATGAGGATGGGGACGATGAAGAAAATGACGATGAAGAAAGTTACGATTCCGAGAATGATTCCGATGAAAATTCTGAAACTGAAGAAGATGAAGTTATTAGAACAATTGTTATCGAAGATTTTGACGAATTGATAGATAATGTTTGCTGTTATTATAGTAATACCAATCTTGGTCGTTATTCATTAGAAAATTCGGTAATGTTAATGTTAAAATTTGCGAATCATGACGAATTATTAGAAGATTTTGATCGTTTTGTTATAAATAATCATCACGAACAATTAGAAAAAGTATTTCAAATATACAAAAGAACACTTCTTCTCAACGAACATTTCAGAAAACATTCAAAAAAAATTGCTCAAAACACCGAACAGGAATTATTTGCAAAAGAAGATATCAATGTAATTTCAATTAAAACCGTTGAAAAACCAGCCTTGACTATTGATGATACTATTCAAAAAATTAAAAATGTCATGAGAGAAATCGGCGAATTAAATAGTTATGCAAATACTTTAATGAAACAAATCACACCAGAAATATTTCACAATAAACACCAAAGAACCAATATTATCGAATTCTTGAAAACATTCAACTCAAACAAGCCTCGTTCAGGAAAAATCTGTTTTACAGAAAATAAAAATCTTATCGATGAAGCATTAAATTTATTAGAAAGTAAAGAAAAAAATATGTAAGTGTAATTAACAAAATGAAAAAGTGACTTTCCACTTGGAAGGAATACCTTTTTTACTTTTTTTTTTACCTTTTTTCCAAAAATCAAAAAAATTGATTTATGATTTCAATAAAAAATAAAATACACCTAACAAACAAAATGTCAGCAGCAGCTTTAAAATTAATAAAAGTATTGAGTGAAAAATATAATTTCGACGCTGATGAAGCGTTGGAATATGTAAACAGTTTAAAAAATCAAAAAAAGGGAAGACCAAAAAAAGTGGTTGAAGTTGAAAATGTAAAAGATTTATTTGAAAAAATGTTGGAAGATGCAGGTGAAAAACCTATTGAAAAACCTAACGACAATAACGAAAAATCTAAAAAAAATGCAGAAAAAGAAGAAGCGAAACGAGCCAAAGATGCTGAAAAAGCAAAAAAGCTCGCAGAAAAAGAAGAAGCTAAAAAAGCCAAAGAGGCTGAAAAAGCAAAAAAGCTCGCAGAAAAAGAACAAGCGAAACAAGCTAAATTAGAAGCGAAACAAGCAAAACAAGCGAAATTAGATGCTAAAAAAAATATTACAAAAGTTCAAGATTCCGATGATGATTCTGATGAAGAAGATGAAAACTCTGAAGCGAAAAAAGCATTAGAATTAAAACCTTTTGAAATAAAAGAAATTCCTATTCAACAAAAACCAGTTTCAGTTATTTTTGCAAATCCAATTTTCGGTGATAACAATGATTCTTCTGATGATGACGAATCAGATGAAGAAGAAGATTCTGATGATGAAGAAGAAGTTTTAGAAAAAAAAGAAGAAACTCCAAAAACAATAGTCATCAATGCTCCTGTTATTAAAACTGATTTAGAAGAAGAAGAATATGAATCTTCTGAGGATGAATCTGACGATGAAGATTCTGACGATGAAGCAGAACAAAAAGAAGAAAAACGTCAAATCATTAATCAAAATCATCAAGAAGAAGACGAAGAAGATTCTGAGGATGAAGAAGAAGATGAAGATGAAGAAGAAGATGAAGATGATGAAGACGATGAACCAGTCAGAGTTAAAAAAATTATCATTAACAAGACAAATTATTTGATTAATTATGCGAATAACGTATTGTACGACGAAAATACCCACGAAGAAATTGGTAAATGGGATAGTGTCTCCGGTAAAATTATTGTTGAGTAAACATATTATAAAAAAGTAACCATATAGAATCCCAAAAGGGAATCTAACATGGAATACTTTTTTAACGTTATCTTGTAAATATTTATATATTTTAAAGATATATGAAATATCTTGGAGGAAAACAACGTTTAGGAAAATACATTGCACCTATATTAATTGATTTATGGGAATTATACGAAACGGTGTTTAATACGAAATTAACAACTTATTTTGAGCCGTTTTGTGGTTCATTAGGGGTATTAAAAAATATGACTGATATAAAAGCAAAAATAATTGCAAATGATTATCATCCTGATTTGATTCAAATGTGGAAAGAAGTAAAAGAAGGAACCTTTGTTTATCCGAAATCAATTTCAGAGGAAGAATATTTAGAAGCCAAAAAACTTCCAAGTCCAAGTGCATATAAATCTTTTGTTGGATTCGGCATGAGTTTCGGAGGAAGATTTTTTGGTGCATATTCCCAAAAATATTTAAATGATAAACCAGAAGATTTTTGCAAAGAAATGACAAATAGTTTAAAACGAATTGCACCTTTAATACAAAAAGTTAAATTCACCAATAAAGACTATACTGAATTCAAACCCAAAAACATGTTTATATACTGTGACCCGCCATATGCTTTCAATAAGTATCCCATTAAATACAGAAGGGATACAAAAAAATACGACGTTTTTGATAACGATAAATTCTGGGAAAAAATGAGAGAATGGAGTAAAGAAAATATGGTAGTCATCTCTGAAATAACTGCACCACCAGACTTTATAAATGTGTGGGAACAAGAACGATATCGTAGTGCGGCTCAAAGTAAAAAGACCAGATTCAGTAAAAAATCTCCAGTTGCGTCAAATACACATAATACTGAAAAACTATTTGTTCACGAATCTATTGCAAAAATATTATTGCCTCATATGAAAAATTAAGTCAGAAATAATTTTCTTTAGTTAACCAAATTTACACAATATATTTTACAAAAATATATATTGTATATATAATGAATGGTATAGATACTATTATCTATCTTGTCGGGTTTTTTTTAATAGGCGGGGCGTTATTTCAAAGTATAAAAGAAGATAAACATGATGTAAAGGGTAATAAAAGAAATCGTAATAGTCGTAGAAATAAAAAATTCATGTTTTATACCAAAAAACACCGAAAATAATTTACTTATAATGGGTGATTGGTATCATTGCACAATCCATATCTATTTTACATAATTTAGAATTTACCGTTTTATTTTTATTATCAAACGTTTTTTGTATTTTAGCCTGCTGAGGTGGGTTGTATTCGTTCACATTGTAGATATCTAAAATTTTGACTATAACCGGACTCCGTTCTATGTCTGTATTATTCATTTCTACAATCTTTATTCCACTATTTATATTTGTACTATTATATTTCATCATTTCTATATTTTCATATTTTTTGAATTTAGTTATAAAATCAAATAAACCGCTTTCTTGACCTTTATCTGATTGTTTTAAATCACCAGTTATTATCATTTTACTACCTTGTCCGATTCTTGTGGTAAGCATCAACATTTGATTTGGAGAACTATTTTGCATTTCATCTGCAATGATAAATGAGTTTTTGAACGTTCTACCTCTCATATATGCGAGTGGTGAAATTTCAATTACATTGTTATGCATCATAGAATCAATATCTCGTTGTGAATAAAATTCTAAAAAAATATCAAAAATAGGACGAGTCCACGGGTCCATCTTTTTATTAATATTTCCCGGTAAAAAACCAAGATCTTCTTCAACAGGAACAACTGGTCTGGTTAATATTATTTTATTAATATTACCACTTTTTAATTCCTTGATTGCATTATTACACGCCAACATTGTTTTTCCTGTTCCGGCTGGTCCGACTGCAAACAATAATTTTATTTTTGGGTCATTTAGATAATTACAATATTGTTCCTGGTTATGAGTTTTTGGTTGATAGTAGCTTGACAAAGATTTTAGTTCTGCGTTTGGACGTTTCATGGATAAATACCGTATATTAAAAGAATTTTTAGAAACAATTAACAAAGATAGGATAATATAACGCATCAACATTTTATTATTTCAACATTTATTTTTAAGTTTTTATTTTATTTATATAAATATAAGAGAATGAGTATTTCTAATTCTGAGATACAAATTATTTATATGGCGATATTCATTTTTGTAATTATGTTTACCTTTTACGGGGGTTACAAGTACTATAAATATCGTAAAAATAAACCGATTCCACGAGGAAACGAATATTATCAAAAAGCATTTAGAGATATAAGTAAAGTGGCAAGTGATTTTGAAAAAAATGAAAAAGTTGAATTATTTGGTGATGATGGTATAAATTATAGAAAATTTATAAACAGTATGATCCAGGAAAATGGTGGAAAAAAGATAACTAAAGAAGGTTACGAAAAAGCATTAAAGGATACAAAGAAAAATCTTATAGACTATAAAAAATGGAAAACAACCGGTATGTTAGAAGGTCCAGCATAAGAATAACATGAAAAATCAACTCTCAACAACATGTATCTTATTTGTATATTTTAAAAAACCGTTTGAACTTTTTAATACCGTCTGGGGTATAACCGTCGCACTTTCTTATCGGCTCCATTTTATATCCATACACGTGTAATATTTGTCTTACTAAATTAATAAATGGCCACTTTTGCATGTCCGTCGCATTTTTCTGCAAACTCGTTAGTGATGACGAACTTAAATGAAGTTTCAACTCATTTACATAATTACGAACAACTTCGTACTTTTCATTATTCAAAAGCAAATCTCTTTCAATAAGTATTTCATTTTCATCATTTAAAAAAATACCGGATTTTTCCAATATTTTTTTACTTATTTCATCCATTTAAATTAACGGCAAATAAATATTTTTTCTAAATACCGAATTCAGGAATAGAATAAACATCTCCATTCTTCACATATTTCGCAATTATTTTTGGGTTCACCTTATTATTTACAATATCTTCCGCTTGGTAAACATTCCCAAATTTGTCCAAATAATAAACGATTCCCATAATCTCTTGTGCCCATAATTCTATCTTTTGCATAGTTTGTTTGTTTTCTTCATTTTCTACTAATCCATGAGGTGTACCCTTCATATGAGTTCCACAGTATTCACATTCATCTTTCTTACGTCGAGTGCATTGTTCGCCGTTTGCTCTTTTTGCACAACAACGTTCAAAATAAGGAACAACATTTTTCACACGTTTTCTTTTCATAAAATCATCCTTATTCAAAGACATACGATCATAATCATATATGAATTTAACCAATTTATTCATTTTTTCATCATTTAATCCAAACTCCATCGATTTTTCAACGATTTTGTCCTTAAATGATGTGATATAAGTGTCAATCTTTTTATTAATACGTTTCTCCATTTTTATCTTGTTAAATTAAATATATAATTAATATTTAATTCAATTTTTAAATTATATAAAAAACCTATTTAGAAAGACATCAATGATGTGATTAAATATTTTGAGGAGAATCTATTTTCGAAGGTAGTACAAAATAGCACAATATTAGAAACAGGTAAAATGCCAGGTATACTCCTATATAATTCAATCCAATATCAAATAATTTAAACAATTGTATAATTGCATATATTAAAATGATTAATAATCCAAATAATGTGATTAAATTACTTGTTTTCATATATAATTTTAAGAAATTAAAATCGTAAATTATATATATAATGCCAAAAACAAATAAAATATATTATTGGATAGTCTTTTTTATTATTTTTTTATTAATTATTTACATCTTAAGTTATGTTCAATACACGTTTAATATCTTGGAATATGACAATAATCATATTATTTTTCTAAACAATAGACAATTAACAAATTTCTTAATACAAGATAATGACAACTATTATAATTCATTTAATCAATTAGACTTTCAAGTAAGAAAAATTAGTTCTCCAGAAGATTATGGATTACTCATCGAAAAAAGTTGTCGTGATTTTACCACTTACGAAAAAAATAAAATAGTCCGATGTATCAACATTCTTGAAACAATAATGGGAAAAATTAAATATCCTTGGTTCGACGGTGAAAAAGCTATGAAAACTCAATGGAAATTTGGGTGTATTCAAGGAAAACTATATGAAGAAGGACTTCCACATACAAGATTCGACGTAATTGTAATCCCGGAAAAATGCATAAGGCTTTATTCCACGAGACAACTATGTAAATTAATCCTACATGAAAAAACTCATGTATACCAAAAATTATATACAAATGACTCTGAAAAATACGTACACTACCACAACTTTTACAAGTACTCTAAGAGAAGTGATATACATGGGACGAGAGCCAACCCTGATTTAAATGAATGGATTTACAACAATTCTGATAATAAATCATACATCGCATTATATAATAATAACCCTAAAGATATTTTAGACGTAACCTATCACCCAATAAATAAGGCTGAATATGAACATCCCTATGAACAAATGGCATATGAAATACAAGAATATACCAATAAAATTCCAATTATCAATTTTTATTGGTAATAAATATTATACTCGTAACACGTAACTTGTAACAGATAATTACTAAAATATATAATACGAAATAGGTGTTTGTTGTTCATAGTTTTTAACCACTAATATATTACTATCTAAAACATATTCTCCACACAATTCGTCATTCATTACTATTTCCGGTTCTAATTTTTTTATATAAACACTATCATAATCATCAGCCCATTTTCCATTTTCATCTGGAATATTTATATCATTTGTCGTTTTGCCTCTAAATATCGCAAAACGATTCATTCCTGAATTCATTGTACGATTCTTATATTCATTTCTTTCACTTTTTTGAATGACTGCATTCAACAATGCGTTTTCATAATTCGTAAAATAATAATAATTACCAACAAATCTGTTTTTATAATTTTTATACAAACCAAATACAGACATAAATTCACTGTCTACCTTGGTAGAACTACTATATCCAACCACAGGTAACTCATAATCTTTATTATACATATCCTTCAAATATAAAAAATCGGAATTATCTTTAAAAAATCTATAAACACTACCATCTATTAACGAGTCATATATTCTTTCATTATTCATTATTTCACTCGATAATGCTAACCATACATTATTCCTATTTGTAACCGTCGAATCCTTGTTCAAGTCACTACAATCAAAAAAGATGTACATATTATTGTAATTATTTAAATAACCACTATAATCAAATACTTTATGCTTCCCACCAGTAAGATTAATAAAAACCAAATTTAATATTTTATTACACATAGCTAATATGTCAACACCCTTAATATATGGAAATTCATGAAACTTGCAATTTATTTCTCCATTATCTTTTAAATTCATCTTTTTATGCAGTACAAATTGTAAAAAAGGATATTGACTACTCGTATTTATCATATATGGTATCAAATATACCTTTCCTAATATATTTTCATTCGTAAAATCATTAATATCATGATTCAATGAATATAAAGCCTGGTAACTATAATAATTTTTCATGAAATCCGATACATTTGTTTCTAATATTTGAGTTTCGTTACAATCTTCGTCTGAATATTGATAATCCGTATCCATTATTATGAATAAATTCTTGTTTTTAAGCTTATTTATTATTTATCTATTTTTCGTTTTATAATTTCTTTTATTTGTTCTTCTCTATTATCCATTATATATTTAGTCACTTCTTCTGCATGTTTCGGTTCATTTTTATAATAATTCTGTAAAACAGTCATAAGTGTCTTTGAATTAATTGGTTTTTTTATTTTATTTTGTTTATAAATTAATGCTCCACCATTTATATCAAAACAATCCAAATTATTCTTCTTCATTACAGTCATTAATGATTCTGATAATGTCTTTTTTCGATTTTTTCTTTCTTTAATTTCCGATTGAAGTTTTAATATTTCATTGTCTATCTTAATCCATTCCTTTATATTTGTAATTAATTCTTCCTTGGTTTCCATTATAAAATAATATATTATAATTTTATATTATTTTACAAATAGAATAAAAATTGATTTACTTTTATTATTCAAGTAATAACAAAACAAATCAGACAAAATACAAATACATCAATCAATAAAAAACAAGAATGGGACAAACATCAAGTGCTTTCATGGAAGACGAGGAACCTCTACGAATCATAAATAATATTCAATCATGTATTTACTATAAATTTATACATTGTCTATTTATAAATAATAATTACGAAAATAGATATGAAGATCAGTTTCATCATTTTTGTGATAAATACAACATTCAAAACAAGGATGAATTGTTTTCATTATTGGCATTCATCAAGGATAATGATATACCGTATAAAAAATTTACTGTAAATGACCCAATGTTAGTAGGTAATTTATTATTGTTTATTATTTATTATATGAAAACGAATTCATTATTCGCGTATATGAATCGTGTATTATACATAATGATGGCGACTAATAAAATGAGATTGAGAATAAAAGCAACCTCGTATGATGAAGAAAGTAAAGATATTGAAATGAACACAGATTTATTAATCGAAGAAACTATAGATAATCAAGACAGATTGGAAAAAATGATAGAATTAAATAAAAAGATTGAAAATATAAACAAAAATATGAATTCTACTTATGTATACCGGGTTGAATCAAATATTTATCACGATTATGATGGTGATGTTTTGAATTTTGCACTTGTCGGATAAAATAAAAACAAAAAATATTGATTCATTGATATGATTATTATAGTCGATCAATGTGCAATATTTTTTGCAATCATACAATAGTATATCAAAACAAAGATGGAACATTTGGTTGATAGATTAGATGTTTCTATTACCATATTAGTATCATAATTATTTTTTCGTATATCTTTCACGTTATACATCATTGGAAAAAAAAGTAACGGAACAAACCACGAATATTTCAAACCAAATAATTCGGTCATCATCACTAAATTCAAAATGAAATTTATTTTCAATGCTCCGCTTGCAACTAATAATGCATTGCTTTTACCATAAACAACCGGTAATGTTTTAATATTATTATAATAATCCCCCTCATAGTCACGAATATCCATTAATATTTCTTTGAACAAAGAACCTAAAAATATCGTTTGGGAAAATAATTTCAATAAACTTGTATTTTTTGCACCAATATGAATCATAGAAGACGCATACAACATGGCCGAAAAACAACTTGAAAAGGAAACAATCGTCGCACAATATATATTTTTCAAAAAAGTTATTTTTTTTATTTTTGGCGTGTAGATAAATAAGGAAAATAAGATAAAATGAATCATGTATTGGAATTTATCTGGTAAAAATCCTATGTTTAAAATTTCCACCACCCCTAATATAACCGCGTTTAGTATATGTGCTTCCCTTTCACTTACTTCTCCAGTAATTAACGGACGTTCCGGATTATTTATTCTATCTATTTTCATATCAAACAAATCATTCATTATCATACTACTTGACATGGTACAAACTATTATAAGTATTGATACAATTATATTTTTTGATGTTGCGATTTTTAAAAAATTCGGATCCAACATGTAGCCACCCGCAAAACCCAATCCAATAGTAGGTATAATATTAGCAGAACGAATCAGTTTCAAATAGCTTTTTATTTTATTTTCTCGTGGAGGTTTTTGAGTTTCTTTTAATAGTTCGAAGTTTATATATTTCGAATACGGGATAATATTAAAATTTAAATCTTTTTTTTTCATGGTTAAATCAAGAGACAATAATGAATTTATTTGTGTAAAACATAATAATATATTCAAAAAACTAAATAGTTTCATATTATATTATTATACTATATTTTTATACTATATATATTTTTATACTATATTTTATATTTTCAAATTATCCGATTCATTCTTCGAGTCAGGAGTTTCTAATTTATTTTTAGTTGCGTGTCGACTACAATATTCACCAAATACCGCCTTGCATTTACATTGAGTTCCTTTATTTATTCCACTTTTTAATATTTGAATACATTTTATTTCTGCTAATTTTTTAGATTCTTTCAAAGCCATTTTTTCGGATTTTATTTTTTCCTTTTCGGCATTCTTCTTTTCTTTTTCAGCCTTCTTCTTTTCTTTTTCTTCAAGCTTAGCCTTCATTTTTTCCTCCTTTATTTTCATCGCCTTTTCCTTTATAATTTTTTTAATAATCATTTGATAATGACATGCACAATAATATTTATTATCCAACAAGACTAATTTAACATATTTTCCTGGACATAATATACCATTCTCATTTATATAACTACATTCACCCTTCGTAAATCCATTATTCATATAACTACGCGATGATCCAGAATAGTAATTAATACTTTCGTCGATATAATTAACACCATGAACCTTTGGATATCCTTCAACATAAGGTAATACCTTTTTTTGTATGATTCTACAATATGGACATCTTATTTCTATATTTTTTAACAAATGTCTTTCCATTGAATTAAACTTTTTTTTATGATTTAATATATCATGAAAAATAGCGTTATAATTAAATTTATGACCGCAAACTAATGTAACGTTGTTATTTTCTAACGGCTTTTGTGTAATTAGACAACAATCGTTACCTTCAGATGTATCGTCATTTACATCCAACATTTTATTCAATTCATCATAAAAATTAATATCACCTTCAATTAAATATTTGGTCATTATAAATATTTTGCATTTAGTCTTTATATTTATTATCTTTTTTATTTATATTATGTCGCCAGAACAATGGGGTCCTCCAATATGGACGTTATTTCATACATTAGTGGAAAAATTACATGAAGATACTTTTACAGTTATAGGACCACAGTTATTTTTTTATATTAAGAAAATATCATCAAATTTACCTTGCCCGGAATGTTCTCAACATGCCGCAAATTTTTTATCAAAAATAAATTTCAATGGGGTAAAAACGAAAAATGATTTCATCCAAATGATGTTTTTTTTTCACAATACGGTGAATTTTAGAAAAAAAAAACCTATTTTTAATGCGATTCATCTGAGTAAATATAAAAACATCAACGTTATAACAGCATTTAATAATTTTGTAGCAGTATATCATACCAGAGGTAATATGAAATTATTGGCTGATTCTTTTCAGCGAAAATTGGTTTTAAAAGATTTTAGAAAATGGTTTCTTAACAATATACAAAACTTTTTATAAAATACATAAATTATTTTATTACAGATAATTTATTTATTTATTGTTCCGATAACAGTTCCATTTTTGGAAATGGTACATTTAAATTTTTGCTTTGTGGGAAGATTACATACTTCCTTATTTGACAATTCATTAAAAAAAAGATATTTTGAATTACCGGTTGCATAAAAAATCGCACATAAAGCAGCAGATAATAATCCACCTACACCTATGTTCACAAAAATATCCTTAAAATTATGAATACACTTCATTTGATTTCTCAAAATAATAACCGCCATTAAATCTATGATTAAAAAACTAAACAACCACCAGTTATATTCATTATTATAAAACATTGGAAACATCAAATAAACAAACGTAAAGGCCAATACAAATACACTAAATCCAGGTATTCCATATTTACTTATTTGAACTTCTGCACAATCTTCTGCATCTTTATCATTCGCAGGTTTCCATATAATTCCATCTTTACGAGGAATATACTTTAAAGAAAATTCTCGAAATCCACAACATACGATTAAAAAAAGTAAATAAAGAAGACCCTTATAATTTTGAAATACAAAACCCAATATAAAGACAAATACCGGAATAATTATTGCACTATGAAGGATTATATTTTTTAAAAGATATGCCAAAGGATTCGAATTTTTATTATTACTTATACCTATATTCGATGAATTACTCAAATTATTACCCGAATTATTATCCATATTATAATAGTTTATTTTTATTTTTATTTTTATTTTTTTAATTAATTTCAACATTTTGTTATTAAATAACCGACTAAATTCGATATATAAGAAGAGCTATTCATTAATACAAAGGCCATTAATATTGTCTTTAATGGTTTATCATTCGCTAAAATAGAATATACTGGATCACCCGTAAAATATCTCCAAGGAATATATATAAAAAATCCCCAACTATACAACCATAAAACAGTATAATTAAAATCTGTGGTTGTAAAATATTCATTGCAATGATTTTCAGTTAATAATCGATAAACCAAAATCATATACACTAAACCGTGATTCGTAGCTGTCCAAAATTTTTCAAATACTACAATATGCGGTTCATTATTTCTATCGTCAGAATCTTCCATTCCTAAAAATAACTTGGCAAACCAATATCCAAATGTTATCATAAAATGAACATTATGAGCAATAGGTAACATTCTCGGATAAAAATAATATAAAAATGAAACCAAATGTCCTGTATCAGTGAATCTTATAAATTGTTTTACCCAGTTATACGGATGCGGTACAAAATGATATAAATGCTCGTAATGATAATAATAATTTGCGGTATATAATTTTTGAATTATAATTGTAGTCAAATAAAAATCTTTTGTTGCAGCATATAATAATACATTTAAAACCGGTATGTAGAACCCGTCTTTTATAATTGATCCTGCGTATTTTGGAATCCACTGCAAAGATAGGTTTAAATCCATAATTATCTAATTAACTATATTAATTTACATATTGTGTTTAATATAGTTTAAAATGTTATTTTTCTAAAATCAATTCGAATGCTTCATTTATGTGACTAATGGGGTAAAAACTGATCCCTTTAATCAAATCGCTATTCTTGTATTTTTCAATAAAATCTGTATAATCTTTCATGTTTTCCTTCGGAAATATAAATGATGTGATTCCAGCCTTGATACCTCCGATAAATTTATAATTCAATGCACCAATCTCATTTACACTTCCGTCCAAATTCGCCTCACCAGTCACTCCAAAAGTGTTTTTTATTTTAATATTGTTCAACATACTATACAAACAAATCGTAATGGCAATACCCGCACTTGTTCCGCTCTTATTGATTGACCCGTCTCCACTGTGAATATGCAATCCAAATTTATGTTCACCATCGTATTTTTCTCTCAGTAAGCGTTGTTGTTTTTCATCGGTTAAAGTAAAAGCTAATGTTAATGCTATATGCATTGACTCTTTCATCATATCATCCAATAAACCAGTTAATTTCAAATCCAAATATTTGTCACATGGGAAAAATTTCACATTCGTAGGTAATATACCACCCATTCCCAAATTATTTGCCCATAAACAATTTATAACACCAACCTCACTTTTATCGTGAATTTTCTTGTAAGTGTTCTCTCGTTTGTCTTTAAAATATTTCGTTTTAATGTCTTCAATTGTAATATTTATTGGAAAATCGTATTCTATATTGGAATTTTTTAAAATATCCAAATTTATCTCTCCTACTATTTCAAACATGATTTCTTTTAATTTTCTAACACCTGCTTCACATGTATAATTTTCAATTATAAATTTCAATACATCGTCGTTCATTTTAATCATCTCTACTAAACCCATTTTCTTATATACTTCAGGTAACATGTATGTATTGCAAATAACCAACTTGTCTTCTATTGACAAATTACTGAATTTGATACGATGAATTCTGTCCAGCAATATTTTGTCTATTGAATCTACATCATTATACGATAAAATAAATAATGCTTTCGACAAATCCAAATCTATACCTGTGAAGTACTTGTCTTGAAAACTGTCGTTTTGTGTAGAATCCAACAAATGAGTTAGAATACCAATTATTTCTTTACCGTGTTCTGTTCTGGAAATTTTATCCAATTCATCGATAAATATAATCGGATTCATACATTTTTTATCCATGAGTATTTGAACAATACCTCCCCAAGTTGAACCTACGTAGGTATAATTGTGGCCGTGTAATGTGCTACCGTTTGAATCACCGCCCATTTGAATCATTGCAAATGGACGATTCACCCCCTCGTCATCTTTCAAGCAGTTGGATAATCCGTATTTAGCTAATGTAGTTTTGCCGACACCTGGAGGGCCTTCAAACCCAAAACAATAACCATCTTGTTCTCCGTTGATCCATTGACCGATTATTCGTTCCACTTGTTTTTTGGCCTTTTCATGACCATGCACAGATGAATTCATAATATTTTTAACATCTGTAATGTAGATATTTATTCTCTCGAATAAGTGTTCAATCTCATTTATTTTTTTCAAAATCTTATTATTCACTTCGAATAATTCGTTGATTGGCAAATCGTTTAAAAGATTCAAATGCTTTATTACAAACATATCCAAAAATCCGATTATATTTTCTCTCAATGTCTCTTTTTTTTTATTATTATATTTAATCTTTTCAATTGATAATTTCTTTATTTCTATAAAATTATTTATCTTTAAAATAACATCGATGAGAGAACCCTTGTCATATTTAAGTATTCCATTTTTTATTTCTTGTAAATAATCTTCTCCCATATTTCCTATAAAATCTTTTATTTTCTTCATGTATTTTTTAATTTCAATACTCGTATACTTATCTTTTTTGGGTATATTACAATCCAATAATAATTTACTATTATTCAGTAAAATCATATTAAAACTCTGTTTGATTTCATCCATTAGATACATGACAGGTTCTTTTTTATAAACATTAAATGGAATTTTTAATAGACCATCCAAATATTGACGAGCTTTACTACCGGAATCTTCCGATTTCGATTTTATTTCTTTTAATTTAATCATGGCCTTTTCTTTTACGGTTTCATTTGCTTTTAATAGACATATTTGTTGTTCCAGTGGTATTTTATTGATATCAAAATTAGACAAATCATTCGTATATTGTATTGTTTTTTTCATAGCTTCTCTGAAAGATTCTTTTATAGACCACGGTAAACTATCAAACAATATGACTTGTTCTTGTGTATCAATGTTGTTATTATTATCATTTGATAACAAGTCATATAACAAATAAGAGTTATACTTATTTTCATAATTATTGAATGAATTTGTTAAAAATTGGATCAAAATATTTCTTTTCGAATATAAATCACAATTTATAAAATCCTTTACCATTTGCAATAGTGTTTTTTGTTTTAATACTTTACAATTTGCCAAATACCCAATATATTTCTGATAAATCTCCGGGTGTTCATATATTAATATATCTTTCAAAGTAAGCGAATCCAACATATTACCAAAAGACGATTTCTCCAAATGAAAATTGTCATCATTCGGTATGTTATCCCTTATATTTTTTATTTTCAAGTTAATATACTTGTTATTCATAAACTTTATATTGACATCATCCAAGTAACCATAAATTAACAAATTCTTGTTAATATCCGTATTCACCATATATACCTTGACACCATAAACTTTCATATGAAATTGTTTAAATTGTAAACTCAGATCCATGCAATCCAAATGTTTACTATTTTCCATACTTTCATCTACATAATTCACGCTGTTTTTTTTTGCGTTTTCACTCGTATTTTGTTTCTCATTTTTATGTATTATTTTGTAGCCAGTTGGATGGAAATACTTTTTCAATAATTCATATTTACACGTCGATGTATCGTTTATTACTGAATTACCAAAGCAAACCATTATTAAATCCTCCAAATGATCGGTCCCATAATTTTTTAATAATGTGGATAAATCATTATTTATATTTTGCAAATTTAATATAACATCATCGGTCTTTAACGCATTTAAATTATTTATAAAAGAATTTATTTTTTCATTTAACCCATTTAGAGCCGCCATGCAATTATTTATCTCACTTATTCCTAAAATATCCAAGTTCTTATTTTTTTGTATATGTATTATCGTTTTTTGTATAATTTCCCTAAAACTGTGAATTTTCTTATCTACCAATAATAAAAAATCGGGTTTGTGTTTTTCTGTATTTATATTTTTTAAAACAATATTTTTCATTATATATATTTATTTACACTTTATATTCCACCAATAAACAATTTAATATTTAATTATAACTTAAACATTTTTTATTATTATATACAATTACAAAATGGGAATTCCAAGTTATTTTTCTTATATTGTCAAAAACCATATTCATATTATTCAAAAATATATAAAGAATAAAATGAATATAAACAATCTTTATTTAGACTGTAACTCTATTATTTATGATTCAGTACGTAATTTTGATTTAACCACTATGAAAGTAAATGACATTACAAATAAAATGATTTCCAACAAGGTGATTTCAAAAATAGAGGAATATATATCCACCATTTCGCCTACTTCTAATATTATTATTGCCTTTGACGGTGTTGCACCAGTAGCAAAATTAGAACAACAGAGAACTCGTCGATATAAATCATGGTATCAAAATGAAGTTTCAAAGGCAATCTTTAAAAACGCAAAACCAGATGTATGGAACACCACTGCAATTACACCTGGAACTATTTTTATGAAGGAATTAAATGAGTCCATTTCCAAACATTTCGATAATCCAAAAAAATATAACGTCGATAAAATTATTGTTACCACCAGTAATGAACCAGGAGAAGGAGAACATAAAATTTTTGATTATATTCGCAAAAATATTAATGACCATTATGAAAAGTCAACTGTTATTTATGGTCTGGATGCTGATTTAATCATGCTTTCCATCAATCATTTACCAATTAGCCCCAAAATTTATTTGTTTCGTGAAACGCCTGAATTCATTAAAAGTATCGACAATTCTCTTGAACCAAATGAAAGTTATTTAATGGATATTCCAGAATTAGCACATATTATTACAAAAGACATGAACAATGGTCAAGAATTTGTCAAGGAACAACAAAAAAATCGTATTTACGACTATATATTTTTATGTTTTCTACTCGGAAATGATTTTATGCCGCATTTTCCCGCCATCAATATTCGCACCGGTGGTATTGATAAGTTATTGAATGCGTACAAGGCTACAATTGGAAATAGTGCAACTGATAATTTAACGGATGGAAAGACAATTTACTGGAAAAATTTAAGGAAGCTGGTTACATTTTTATGTCAATATGAACAAGAATATATTCAAACCGAAATGAAAATTCGAGACAAAAGAGAAAAATTTTTGTATCCGGAAGAAACCCCGGAGCAAAAATATGTCAAGTTTGAAGCAATTCCGACTTATGAACGAGAGTTGGAAAAATATATTAATCCATTTAAAAAGGGTTGGCAAAATCGTTACTATAAAGCTTTATTTAAAATAGATATTGATGATGAAAGAAGAAAACAAATTGCAACGAATTATTTAGAAGGTTTAGAATGGACCATGAAATATTATACAGAAGGTTGTCCAAGTTGGAATTGGCACTACAAATATAATTACCCCCCATTATTAGAAGATTTAATTAAATATATTCCCTATTTCGACACTGAATTCATTAAAGAAAACAACTTTAAACCTGTGTCACCATTGGTTCAGCTGTGTTATGTTTTACCTGGACAAAGTCTCGGTTTATTACCAGAAAAACTATATCGTACTTTAAAAGACAATTATTCTCATTGGTATAAAAATGACTGTGAATTTATTTGGGCATATTCAAAATATTTCTGGGAATCCCACGTTGAACTACCCGAAATAGATATTGATGCACTTAAGAAAATTGTTTCTGAAACAATATAATTTTATTATCATAATTTTTTATTATGATAATATATACATGAAAAAAATTAACTATTTACACATTTTATTTATATTATTTATTGTAATCATTATTGCGTGTTTGTCCAAATACTACACATATAAAATTCCAAAAATTATATGGATATATTGGGACAGTTATGATAATTTGCCGAATAGCATTGATAACATCATTAAATATAATAAAGAAATGATAAAAACATGGAAAATTATATATTTATCGGATAGTAATATTAATCAATATATACCACAAAACGAATATCCAAAAAATATCAATGATATCATCGTCCAAGCAAAGTCGGATTGGATACGATTATATTTATTAAACAAATACGGAGGAGTTTGGTTAGATGCATCCATTATTGTAAATGATGAAGAAAAACTGAATCAATTAGTCAACGAATCATTTATAAAAAATAGTGACTTGACATCCTTCTATTTAGAATCAAGAATCGTCAATGATTTACATTTTACTCATATAGAAACATCCTTTTTAATGGCCCCATTAAATAGTTATTTTATTGAAAACTGGAAAAAAGAATTCGAAAAAGCAATTGATATGGGATTCAAAAATTATAAGAATTTATTATTATCCCAAGGATTTAATTTGGAAAAAATATTTAATGGCGGTGATGACGATGTTTATTTGACTATCCACGCGTGTGCGTATAAAGTCGGTTCCAGATATTTTTTTAATCCAAATCTTATACTATACAGAGCTGAAGATGAAATATACTATCTTCAAGAAACTTGTGGTTGGGAAAATAAATGTATTGGTAACAAATTAAACAATGAATCATCCGTTAAAAATATTCCATTAATTAAATTAGTGAATCGGAATCGCGAAAATCTAAATCTTGACAATTATATGAATCTATAATTTTGTTACATTGTATATCATCTTCTTGTATAATGTTTTATATACATTTTGCAGTTTATCGTATTTCATATTGAATTTTCCTTCAATATGTTTTATATTTTCTACTATATGTTTGTCCTCTAAAACCGTTTTTGTCATTGTTATTTCAGTGATTAAATCTCCCATTAAATTATAATACTTACCCATCATACTTGTATCATTTATATTCCAAAAATTCCGGTATGTTTTCACATATAATTTCGAATGTGTTGAATTATGAGGTAACGTTGAGGTAATTACTGTGCTTGTCGCATTTCCAAAATAAATACGAGCTACAGTAGTATGCGGCAATATAAATTCGTTTTCTATCTTTAATTTATCAATCATAAAAATTTGTTTTGCAATAGAATCTTTACCTGATAAATAATCATATTCCGTTTTATAATGATAAGGATAATCCCCGACTAAATAAGGAGGGACTTCTTTTATTGGACTTGGATTTTTCTGATTTCCAAATGTATGAACAAAACCTATATGCATCACATCTAACGAATTTTCGCTTACAATTCTACCAAACGCATTAAAGTCGAAATTTAAATGTACCTTGGAAAATCCAGGTAAATTTACTTCAGGTTCCTGATAAATATTTATTTCAGAAGGTTCATATAAATTTTTGCTAATCGTATTCATATATATCCATCCATCTTGCTCAACTATATTGTATACTCGTTGGTTCTGACAATTTGTATTGGTAAAATTCAACCCAGGAACCTTGACCAATACTCCATCACTATTAAATTCATATCCATGATACGGACAAACTATATTGTTATTTTTTATTTTACCATCTGACAATGTTGCACCTCGATGACTGCATGCATCATCCATCGCATAATATTTATTTTTGTTTTTCCAAACTACGTAATCATTATCCCATATTTGTATTTTGTAAAGCTTGTTGTTCCTAAATGACGATGTTTCACCAATGACATACCAATTCAAATTATATAAATCCTCTGCTTTAATGATTTCATTTGTCTTGGTCAGGTTCATTTTGCTCAATACGGATGTTTCATTCGAATTTTGAAATTCTATAATTTGTTTATTCGGGGTATTTGTAATAGTGTTGCATTTTTCAATCATCATATTTTTTATAAATCTTGGAGTTATAAACATTTCAAACGATTTCAAGTTGACAAAAAAAAGAATAAATAACAAATACATTTTGTAATAATAGTATAAAATATATTTATATATTTTCATAATTTATTATAATAAATAATAAAGATATTTTTGTATTTATATACAAATCTATAAATGTTCAAACAAATGACGACATGTATTAAAAGATGGAATGCTGAATTTATGGAATTATTTATTGAAAAAAAGGTAAAAACGATTACAATAAATACATCCGAATCAATCGACGAAATATGTGTAACAATTAACGGCAATATTAATTTCAAATTGACTAATAAATATCCGTTTTGTCCACCCAAGACAAATATCAAGAATGAACCGTATAGTAAATATTTGCAAAATCCGCATTGTAGCAGGATTATAAAAGTATTGGATAATATGAATATTACATGTTTATGCTGCAGGACAATTACCTGTAAAACAAATTGGGGTCCTGCATATAAAATAAAAAATATATTGGATGAGATCACTCATGTAAATGAAATAAAAAGATATGTAAAATATTTTTTACTTCTTGATGATATTTGTAAAGTAAAAAATATACATACTGATACGATGTCTCATCTCATACTACCTTTTATAATGGATAACCCCGAAAAAGTATAATATATCAAAAATATGTTTTTTTTTCATCATTTATAAATATTGGTCTATCGTATATAACACATCTGGAGGTAATATTAGGTTTACGTTTACATCATCCTCCGTAAGAATATCTTCTAAAGTTTCTACTTTAACAATCCATTTATAAGGTATGCAAACCAGAGTTTTTTTTGAACGCTCCGTTTCGCTTGAATTCACTATGAGAGTACCCGTTTTTTCTTTTAGGTCTACAAAATTAGCCCGAAATGTTTTTTGAATATTCTCGTGTGGAGCTTTATGATAAAACAAATACCGGAATCCCTTGATTAGCCTCATTTTTATTGTATTAACCATTATTATTATAATAAAAATATATTCAATTTTATTTTACAAAAGCTTCGAATATACATTTTCATTTTTCTAATACAAAAATCTTGGAATTTATCGAAGCCGGGGTAAAAAACCTAATAAATTTTTTCCAAAAGTATTTTGCGAAAACAAAAATTGGACATTTATAAATGTCCATTTTCTGGATTTCCCAATTAAGTCTTGAAAAAACGGCCAAAAACTGCCATTGTGATGCTAAAGCTCACAAAAAGTTTTTGCAGATTTTCGGATGACTGCATAATTTTGTGAGCATAAAAAAATAATTGTTTTTTAAAAAAGAATTTAGGGATTTTTTGTTAATAAAAAAATATAAATATATAACATGGATTTAACAAATAACCCAAATTTGTCCCTTTTGACCCCTGAGCATAAATATATGTATACCTGTGAAAAATGCAACCTTGTAACCCGCAATAAAAAAGATTACAATAAACATTTACAAACAAAAAAACATAAAAAAAATGAATATTTAACAGAAAATGAAAATCTCTTAACCAAACCTCCCCCCCAACCCACCGGTTTGATATGTATGTTTTGTGATAAAACCTATAAATCCAGAGTCGGTTTATGGTATCATTATAAAAAATGTAATTCGAAAAATGCATTTTCTTCAAATAATATAATAATTACTCCAGAAGAAAATAAGAAAAAAAATGAAAATATTTTGGAAGACGATGCGTCAATAAATAATCAAATGATTTTTGAATTACTTAAACAAAATAATGAATTCAAAGAGCTTATTATGGAACAAAACAAGAAAATTTTAGAATTAGTAAATACAGGTAATATTACCAATAATAATATCACTAATAATACGACAAATAACAAGTTCAACTTGAATGTTTTCTTGAATGAAAAATGCAAAGATGCATTGAATTTAACCGATTTCATTAGTAACTTGAATGTTGGTTTTGCGGATTTTGAGAATTTTGGGAAAATCGGGTATTCCAATAGCATTAGCCATATTTTCATCCGGGGATTAAAAGAACTCGACATTTATAAGCGACCGATTCACTGCAGTGATTTAAAACGAGAAGTCATACATATCAAAGACGATAATACCTGGAAAAAGGACGATGAAAAAGAACAAATGATCAAAGCTATTAAAATGATTGAACACAAGAATATAAAGCAAATACCAGATTGGATAAAAGCACATCCTACTCATACGGATATAAGAAGCAAGAAATTCGACGAGTATTCCAAGATGCTTGACCAGTCAATGGGAGAATATGAGGATGAGGATAACCAAAAGAATTACCAAAAAATAATACGCACTGTTGCCAAAGAAATACTGGTGGATAAAGATAAATAAAGAATCAAGGAATCCATGAACCAAAAATCAAAAAAATCTAATAATGAAATAAATATTTAAAGAATTTATTTAGATATAATAGAATGTCGGGCAACGGATTAAAAAAAGAAATAATCAGTTCTTTTGAGTCTCGTGATGAATTCTTAAATTTATTAAAGGTAAATCCTGGGTTAATCATTGTAAAGTTAGGTGCGACTTGGTGTGGTCCTTGTAAAAAAATAGCACATATCGTTGAAGCGTTTTTTGCATCTTCTCCTCCAAATGTAATATGTGCTGATATTGACGTAGATGAAAGCATTGATTTATATGCATATTTAAAACAGCGAAAAATGGTCAATGGCATACCAGTAATGTTAATGTACAAGAAAGGAAATGTGTCATTTGCTCCGGATGATAGTGTTACTGGTGCAGATCCAGCACAGTTAGATGCATTTTTTAAACGTTGTGGTTATAATTTATTAGCATTAGAAAAAGCATACGCCAAATTATAATATTTGGTATAAAACAAATTAGAATAATATTCATATAATATTTATATGAAGATTTTTTACTTACTACATCTATTCACTATGATACGAGTTGTATCTGCATGGGGATACATAAAAATGTCAATGAACGAAAATACTGTCAGACAAATCTTACAAAAAAATTATTTGATAACCAAATATAATTATAATACGTTATTGGATAAAATCGAAACGGGTGAGATAGAAAGTGTGTACTTTTTACCCAAATTAGACAATGTGATTTCTGAACAAAAAGAAAAAACGGGTGAATTCTACAAGGATTATTCAATTACCCGTATTACACCGTTAGTGACTGACAATATTGTAAGTGAAACGACCAAGAAACATGTGGAAACCGTGTTTTTACAGGAACCCGCCAGTGATTTGAACCAGTTTCAAAAATACGGAGGAGATTTGTTGGGTCTTGCCAATAATTTATTCGTTGGGTTATTTTTATTTTCCATAATATTAAACGGTATTCGTTTTTTTCAACAACAACAACAGATGCCGAATAATGGTGGATTAAACAATATATTTGCAACAAAAAATATAAACAAGGATATTCCTACCATTCAAAAGGCAAATATTTCTTTGAGTAGTTTTGCAGGTAGTCCAGAAATATTCCAAGAATGTACTGAGGTGGTGACCTACTTGAAAAATTCGACTGTGTATAAAAACGCCGGGGCTGAAATTCCCAAAGGTATTTTGTTAGAAGGTCCACCTGGAACAGGCAAAACTTTATTGGCAAAAGCAATTGCCAGTGAAGCGGGTGCTAATTTTATTTCAATCACCGCAAGTGAATTTGTAGAGGTTTTTGTGGGCGTGGGTGCTTCTAAAATAAGAAAATTATTTGAAAATGCTCGTAACAATAAGCCATGTATTATTTTCATAGACGAAATTGACGCAGTTGGACGTCAGAGAGGTGCAGGAATTAATATGGCGAATGATGAAAGAGAACAAACGTTAAATCAGCTACTTGCTGAAATGGACGGTTTTGGAGACAATGAAGGAATACTTGTGATTGCTGCTACAAATCGAAAAGATGTTCTGGACAGTGCCTTGTTAAGACCTGGTAGGTTTGACCGTTTAATTACAGTTCCGTTGCCGGATCGCGATTCGAGGAAGAAAATATTACGTGTTCATTCAAAAAATAAGGTATTTTCCGAGGATGTGAACCTCGATTTGGTAGCTGAACTAACGACCGGTTTTTCGGGAGCACAATTGAAAAATTTAATGAATGAAGCGGCGATATATGCTGCACGAAGCGGTAAGACGGTGATAGATGAAACAAATATTATGAATGCATTGGATAAATTAATTATCGGATTGATTAAAAACAATGATACACGAGACTATATATCAAAAAGGCGAGTTGCGATTCATGAAGTAGGGCATGCTTTTATGGCATATACTTATAATGAATATTTTGATTTGAAAAAGGTGAGTATTGAAAGTACGTATAATGGTGCTGGTGGATACACTGTTTTCAACGAATATCAGAATATTACGGATAGTGGATTATATACCAAGGATTTATTGTATAAAAGACTGGTGATTACACTTGGAGGAAAAGCGGCCGAAAATATATTTTATGGAGAAGAATTTGTCTCTTTAGGCGCAACACAAGATTTAAAACAGGCGAATTCCCTTGCCCGAAGAATGATTGGTAATTTTGGAATGGGAATACGACTCGAAACATTTTATAATGAAAATATAGACAATGATGCGAATCCATTTTTGGGTCGCAGTTTTGGATCATCGGAAAAATATTCGGAAAGCACCAAGGAAATCTTTGATAAAGAGTCAATTTTATTGATTGACAATGCATACGTAGAGGCAAAAAAAATATTACAACAAAATATCGATATGCTTCATGTTATTATTGATTATTTATTAGATGATAAATATTTATCTGGACAAGAATTCAGAAACATTATTGAAGGAAGGGAAATCATCGATTAGCGTAAAAATATAGATCTATAAATATATAAAATATGCGTTTCTCTAAATGTCCAAACACGTATAGGGTGGTGATATTATGGAACATTTTTGAATTCTTCGCACGCAGTAATTTCACATTTTTTTGAACACGCAAATACATTTTTCATAATATATATAATATCTTCACTCGGGTTATCATTTAGATATGCGTCACATACAACACATTTTAAATGCAACGAACGAATTACTTGGAACACCGGATTCATCATAGGTCGGTGTTCAACATTAAACTCATGAATAATGTCTTGTATTTCTTTTGGTAATAATAATATTTTGGATGATATATTATCCATGTTGGTTTGTTTTGATTCAATTGATTTATATTTTCATGTATAAAAATCAATTTTTTATTATATTGCATAAAAGACTTGAAATAGTCAAGCCTTTTTAATTTTCAGCGAGTATTTTCCAATTGTAAATGTCCAAAGGTGTAAAAAAATTGAAATCTTTTTGACCGGGGTCTTTAAGTCACTCAAAAAATAGTATTTGAAAACAACTTAAAGAAAATGTCCGCAACAGATATCTTGCATAATCAAATGGTCGATTTAATAAACGAAGCCGTGTCCAATAATATTGTAGAACAACCTGATTTTAGAAGAATGTTCCCTACCCAAAGTGAACGCTGTTGTTCATTCTGTAAATGCTCTGGGCATAACATTCTGACGTGTAATCATCCTGACAGAATAAAGTTAGACCGATGTGCTCGATTTATGTATTTAATCACCTGTAATTATTTAAAGACCCATCCAAATACAGAAAAAACGCATGAATTATGGTTGGCTGAATTAAAAATAAGTGATTACAAAATATTAGCGAGGGTAAATCGCTTGGATACTAATTCTCGTACGACTCGTCAGGAATACCAGGAAAAATTACATGCTTATTATCTTGAATACGCCGAAAATGTCTTGCAAATTAACACATCAGCAGACATAATTTCTATTTCTATTTTGTCGTTCTATTGGAACTGTATTCCACTCTTATCGAGCGGTCATTTAACCGACGACTATTCAAGAATATATGCGAGGGATAAGTTAAAAATTATTATAAAAAACAGCGGGAGAGATCTTATGAATATACCTCGTTTACGATATTGGTTGCATAACCATATGACAGATTATTACCGGTTTCATCAACCTCAAGAGATTCGCCAACCTCAAGAGATTCGCAGAAAAATGATTACAATCACTCACAACCCGTCGTTGGCAAAGGATATTCACGATGAATGCCCGATCTGCTACACCGAGATGACGAATGAATCAATCGTCCAACTTGGTTGTACACATTCATTTTGCGGCGACTGTATCATTGGTCAAATCAAGTCGAGTATAAAAGCTACAAGTGATTGTGCGATGTGTCGTTCTACCATGAGCGAATGCAGTACTGCTTCAGAAAATTTACTGGAAAAAATATCAAATGATTTAAAATAAAACAAAAAAAGAAACATATATAAAAAGTGGGCCTCTATGGGCTCATTTTTTATTTCGTCTTTTTCGTGTTTTTCGTCTTTTTCGTGTTTTTCGTGTTTTTCGTGTTTTTTTTATATGATCATTATGTATCATATAAAATGAATGTTGATTTAAATATAAATAATTATAACTTGAATGATATTTTAAATCTGTTTCGATTACCAGTAGATTTCAGCGAAATCGAATTAAAACGAGCCAAACAAATCGTGTTAAAAACGCATCCGGATAAATCTGGTCTCTCATCAGAGTATTTTTTATTCTATTCAAAAGCATATAAAATGTTATATTCTGTTTGGGAATTTAGAAAAAAAGGTGACGTGAATAAAATATCGTCAAACACAGATTATAACAATGTAGAAGATTACAGCGAAAAAGACAAGAAAAAAATATTGGATAATTTATTTGAATCAAATAATCATAAATTAAAAAACAGTAGCGAATTTAACAAGTGGTTTAATGAACAATTTGAAAAAAATAAAATGTCAAATGAAGAAGAAACCGGGTACGGAGATTGGTTGCGATCAGATGAAGATTTGCATCATTCTACGGATAATGTTTCCATGGCGACGATGAAAGATGAATTTGACAAGAAAAAATCAAGTGTCCGTGCTTTAATAGTAAAACAAGACATTTGTGAATTTAACAGTTCAAATTCAATGATGGGAAGTGAATTAATGAGAGAAGGTCCAGGAGAATATAGTTCTGGATTGTTTAGCTCTCTTCCATTTGAGGATCTACACAAGGCACATACAGAAACCGTTATTCCTGTAACAGACGAAGATTATGAAAGTATTCCAAAATTTAAAAATGTAAATGAATATTTAACATATAGAAACAAAATAGATGTGAAACCGTTGTCTGAACAAAAAGCACAAGAATTATTAAATCGACAAAATGAGAAAGAGTCAGAAAGAGCTACCAGAAGAGCTTATGAACTTGCTAAGCAAACAGAAATCGCAAAACAAAAAAACCAGAGTTTCTGGGGGAATATACAATTGTTGGGCAATAAATAAACAATAACTAAAATAAAAATAACTAAAAAATAAAAATATATTAATAGTATATATTTATTTATGGCAGTAAAAATAATCAATTACACAAATCTAATCGTAATCATTATATTCATTTCGGTGATTGGCTTTTTATACAATCGATATATTGAAAAAGTAGATAGAGAAAACCCAAAAGATAATTATGGGGCCATTCAAAAATATTTATTAAAGGACCCTTCTTTAGCGGATGTTAAGAAACCAATCTTGTGGATTCCGATTGAATACGAATACAACGCAAGAAATTGGTTATCATTTGGAAGCCGTTCTTCATTTGAATTAAATCAGCCATATATGTATCTAACCGTAAAGAGTATAATTAACCAATGCGGCGGATCATTTCATATTTGTATTATTGACGACGATTCCATCAAAAAATTATTACCTGATTGGACCATAAATATGAAAATAATCGGAGATCCAGTGCGAAGCAAAATTAGGGAAATGGCGTGGGTCAAAATATTATACAGATATGGTGGCATTTTTGTGCCTCCATCCTTTTTATGTATGCGTAATTTATTAGAATTATACAATATGGGTACTGTAAATGGTAAGATGTTTGTCACCGAGAATATAAATAATAATGTTACATCTAAAACACACGAATTTTATCCAGATATGCGTTTGATGGGTGCTCCTAAAGAATGCGAAGTATTACTCAAGTTATATGATTTTATGCAAAGAACTGTGTCGGATGATTTTACAGCACAATCCGTATTTTTAGGAGAATTTAATAGATGGTGTAATGCAAGAACAAATGAGATTAATATTATTGATGGTAAGTTGGTAGGTATAAAAACCTTGGACGATACTCCAATCTTAATAGACGACTTGTTGTCGAATAATTACATCAATATATACGAAAAAACTTATGGAATATGGATACCATCAGAACAAATATTAAAAAGAAGACACTATGAATGGTTTGCACGTTTATCTCCAAAACAAGTATTAGAATCCGAAGTAATCTTGAGTAAATATATTTTATTAGCCAGTGCTCCTAACGAAACTCAAGGAAGAATAGAGGAATTCAAAGAAATGCCGGAATGGATCGGTTATTGGCGTGTTCCATCGGGATTCGGATTATGGGGACAAAAACCAAATTATTTGGGTAATAAAATGACGATAACTGACCCGGATTATGCAACAGATTTAGTCTAATATTTTTATATTATTTTTATATCAAATAATAATATAATGAGTGATGAAGAACATCCTTGTTTACATATAGAACTACCAAATACGGATTATGATAAAAAACTGTATAAAAATACTTTATTCGGTAAACCAGTTAAAAAAGATTTATTTCAAAGAAGTCAAGAAAAATTAGACGACAACTTCGCCAGCGTTAGAATCGTTCTCTCCAGTGAAACAAATGTAATAAACGATTTCATAAGTAGATTTTTCATATCTTATTTTAGTAGTGTATTTAATACTATTAAAATTACATATTTGCCTCAATACAGTTGTGAACCCTGTATAGGTCATCTTTTTTTCTAAATATTTTTGTTTTGAATTATGATAATATTGTTTGCAATTTTCTAAAAATGGGGGTATTTCATTATCAAAAATTCCCTTTTTATAGGAATTATTATTAAAAACATATGTATTATCTTCTTTAATACATATTTTATCGAGTAGTTCAAATAATAAATCAATTGGAATAGCGTTTTTAAATATTTGTTTAGACATTTTATATTTATATTTCTATTATATTAGAAAAACAAAATTATAAATCGTTTTTCTCTTAATTCAACAATTAGAATAATTGAATCAAATTGTTGGTGAATAATGCGAGTTCTATTTCATCTTCATGTATATTGTGAAAAACAGTAATATATTTACAAATAAATGGAATAATTTCATATTTTAAATTTTCATCAATGAGAGAAGTTATTTTCACAAAAGAAAAATAATTATCAAGAATATCCATTACAGAATATCCCTGGTCATAAATCACAAATAATACATTTAACGCCTCCACCAGTTTTCTCTCTTTCAATAAACAAGTATAACTATGAAAATCACAAAAATTAATATTCGTGCATATTTTTTTTATTAAATCAATATGAATCTTAGTATTCAGTAATTTGAACTTTTCCATATAATTAATCACTACTTTTGCACTATTATTACAAATATCCAACAAGAATTTTTCGGATTCAGTATCAATATGAATATCTTCATTTATTTTGATTTTGTTTATTATCTTTGTCATGTTATTACGGTCTAAGGGTTTAATTTTCACAATCGTAAATCGGGATTGTAAATTTTCTATAATTTTTTGTAAATTCGTGCACGAAGAAATAAAATGAACATTGTGGCTAAATTTATCAATGCAATTGCGAAATACTTGTTGACTTTGTTCATTAATAAAATCTAAATCATCCAAAACAATAATTTTTTTTTTATTTTTAATAGAAGAACATGTTTGGCAAAAGGTTTTTACATCATTGCGATAATAATTTATACCTTGCTCTTTGAGACTATTAATATATAAAATATTATCAGAATAGTCCGGAACATCTTTGTAATATTCCCGAATAATTGCATTTAAAAGTGATGTTTTTCCTGAACCCATGTTTCCAATAAACATGATATTTAAAGAATTCATTTTGATCAAAGTATTCAAAATTTCAATAATATCGACATCCATTTCGAAATCTTTCAAAAAAAGGGGTTGGTATTTATTGATCAGTAATGTATTTTCCATCGGTATAATAAATAATATTATTAGTTAAATACTATTTAAGTTTATCTCAAATAATAATAATATAAAAATGAGCGGTCGAAAAGAGGAAAGTTATTATGAAATTTTAGGTATTCCGGAAACTTCTAATTCAGAAGATATAAAACGTGCATATAGAAAATTATCCTTGAAATATCATCCAGATAAAAACAATGGTGATCCCGAAGGCGTCAAGATGTTTCATAAAATAAGTGATGCATATGAAGTATTGTCTGATTCGACAAAAAAAAACGAATATGATATGATGAGAAATAATCCATTCGCAAAAATGGCGCATGGATTAAATAGTCAAGGTGTTCATTTTGAAAATGTAGACGATATTTTATCCAATATCATATTTGGTGGATTGGGTGGAATGCCTTTTGGAATGCCTGGTATGCCGGGTGGAATGCAAGGCGGTATGCCTGGTATGCCTGGTGGGATGCCATTTGGTCCAAATATTCGAATATTTAGAAACGGTGTTCCTGTAAATATGGGTCTTGAAAAACCTCAACCAATCACCAAGACGATTGTAATCAATATGGAAACAGTTTTAAACGGCGGAAAAATGCCGGTGGAAATCGAGAGATGGATAATCGAAAATGGTAATAAAGTATACGAAACGCAAAAATTATACGTAGATATTGTAAAAGGAGTAGACAACAATGAGATTATTGTTTTAAAAGACCAAGGACATGTTATTAATGACCAATGTAAAGGTGATGTTAAAATATATATAAGAATCGAAAATGACGGTGAATTTCAAAGGCGAGGATTAGATTTGATTATGGAAAGAAAAATTTCTCTCAAAGAATCATTATGTGGCTTTAGTTTTGATTTAAAATATATAAATGGGAAAACATATACGATTAATAATCAAGCGGGTAATGTTATTCCACCAGAATACCAAAAAATAATTCCAAATATGGGATTAACGAGAGATAATCACACTGGTAATTTGATAATAATATTTCACGTAGAATTTCCTGAAAAAATGAATCTTGACAAAATAGATATATTAAAAAATATGTTATAAATCTAATATTATCCTTTGATTTTCAAGTTATATAATACTTGTTTGAGAGAAATAAGTATTATAATTCGGCGACGCGACAAAGATTCACCTTTCAGTGACACTTTTATTATATCTGAAATTTACATCACACCATCGTGCCATGTGGTCTATTATAGGAACATTTGTAATATTATTCATAATTTCGTCATCACTTCGATGCATATGGTAATTTACATCCAAATTTTTGTTTGCGTCTTGTGATAAACTGACAAATTTAAAATATTTACCAAATGATTCAGGTGTTTTACTTATTTCGTCATATCTACTCAATGACATATTTGAACATACATACATTTCCGGTGATAAATATAATTCATCCACTTTTTCTAATAATTCCAAATTTTCAGATTTAGACCACCAGAAATTTCCAGAAAAATGTATTTTAGGAAACAACATTAAACTGCACCCGACTGCGTCGTAATTTTCGAGTAATTTAGTATTTAAATGATGTTTTGTTAATGTGTAATGATTCATTATTTTACGAATACAAGTCACATTATCATAATACTTGTTATCCTTATCATAACTAATTCCTTTTGTATGAAAATAATACAAATAATACGGATCATTGGATATTTTTTTTATTTCATCTCTATAATTATTTAGAGCAAATCTTTCATGAGAGTTTTCACTCGTGGTAATGTATATAAATTTATCCTGGGAATCATAGATTTTAAACAGATTTAATATATCAGTTTCTTCGTTGTATAGAGTCAAATAAATCAAAATATTTTTGGATTTTTCATATAGACCCGATGTAATGAATAGATTCATTTGTTCCTTTATTATATTGATATATTCACCATAACAACAACAAAAATATAACCCGTAAATATCTCTCATTCTTGTTTTAAAATACGCAAAAATCTTTATATAATATTAATCTTTATATAATATTTGTGCGTTGACGGATAATTTGTTTGTTGGTAAATTTAGGATAAATATTATTATAATATATATAATATAATATATATAATATATAATATATAAAATGGCAGGACGACCAAGAAAAGTAAGAAGCATTCAATCATATATTAACAATTCCGACGCTCACAGCGGTCTCTCAATGTTAAAAGCCGGTACTCCACCAAAAGTAGGAGTGACTCATTATTTATGGTATAATTTACAAACCCAGTCAAATCAAGGTCAAATGGATTTTGTCAATAGCCCAGAATATTATAAAACACTTCAATGGCAACGTTATGGAAATTTAAGGCCATCATTTACACCATGTCCAAGACAAGCATATATAAATTTCCCTGCAAATCGATATCCTTCTGGTGTAAGACCTGCAACATTTAACGGTAATTTCAATTCGAATTAGAGTCGACGAAACATTAAACTCTCACAAGATCAAAATCTCACAAGATCAAAATAATATATAATTTATCCATGTGAATTATATATTTACAAGTAAAAATCTCCAAAAATTTATGAAATCTTCTTGGTAGGAATATCAGATGAAACCAAGTAAATCGAATTCTCAGTAATAATAATGTATTCTGATCCACTCTTGTAGAATTTTGCAATAGGAGATGTATACTCATCTTCTGATTTAACAAGTAATTTCTCACCAGTCTCCTTGACACCGACTAACGCCTTTTTATCCAAAGAAACTGACCAATAATCCAACATAATTGGCTTATCTTCAACAATGCCAAGTTTTGCAGCATGTTTCAAAGTTGTATCACTTGGTAATCTGTAATTAGATTCCGTTGCGGATGGTGTGTTTTGTTCTGACGACATTTATAATATAAAAAATTTATAAATCTTTAAATACTTTTTAATATAAATTAATTAAATTAGTTTTAGAATAAAATAATGCATAAAAATCTATAAATAAATATATACAGATTTATATAATGAATAATCAATCAAATATAAATCCTAATGGTATTGGAATCGGGAATTCTAAAAACAACCAAAGCTTTCCATCGCAGTATTCATTACATAATTCGGACAATTATATGACTACATTTCATTTTCAAATGAATGATATATTACAGAAATACAAAATTTTGGTGAATGAATATTTAAAATTTATAATTGAAAATATGAACTGCAAATCGCTTGAATTATTTAATTACATCATATTAAGAGGGCTAACAACAATCACCCATGTTTTTAAATTTATTCTATTTACCACTAAAAACTTAAATATGACATATTTTCATAGTCAAAAAGCATTTTATTATTATGTAGAATTTATTGGTCAGATTACCGGAGAACAAAACACTTTTTTACAATTAACATCTAAAGATGCTGTCATGTTTGTTTATAAAAAAACTATTTTTGAAATACATAATGATTATAAAAAAGTACTAACGAATGATGAAGTGACGGTTTTAAATATATTGGATATCTATTCCGATATATTAAAAACAATTATATGTAATTTTATCAATAATATCGATTTTATAAAAATAAAAGAAGAAAATAAATGTGATGATTATCTAATAAATATTGAAAAAACATGTGATATAATTATTACAACAAAAACCAGCGACAATCAATTGAAAAAAATAAAAATAATTATCGAATATTTGGCGGATTATAAAGAAAAATACCACGAGACAATTCAAATACTAATTCCAAAAATCATAAAAAACAAGACCCTATCAGATGAAATCTCAGAAGAAAAATTCAAGGAAAAAATGTCAAAAATCACATTGGACGAAAACACCGTAACCACGAATATTGAAACTTTTATAAATCATGTTTTAGACATTTGAAATAAGAATTTGCTTCTTTCGAATTTTTTTATTTTTATTTTTGATTTCATCATTTACTTTTATATTTTTTTGATTAATGTGACGGTATTCTGCAATCAACATTTTTTTCAAAAATTCATAAACCATATACAAGACATTGTCGTCGCACATACCGACAATCAAAATACTTCCAGTTCGAAATATCATAAATGAAACCTCTATATATTTTTTTGTTTTATCGCGATTATCGATTGACACTTGTATTCCTGTTTGTTCAGACAATTCCGGATTATAATAAAATTTACATTGTATTCCCGGGTAAGAACAAGGATCGTAAATACATTGAATATTGTACTTTAACTTTAAAATATCGTACAATACTTCACGATTTATATAAAACCCACAATTGAAATTAGAATTGATTAATACCGTATCACTCTTCTGTAAATATCCCAAAGGTTTATCAATATACGGCTGTAATGTTGAGATTATCATTCCAAGAACATCTTCATAAATCTTGTCATTTTGAATTCCAGGTATTTCTATTTTACCTGTATTAAAAACCTTTATATGAAACTCTTTAAACAAATCCTCGATTTTAATACGTAAAATCATAACAAAACAATTATAAAAGGCACTCTTCTTTTTACTGCGATAACTCATGATATCTTTTTTTGAAATACCAATACTGATTTTTCTGATATCTTTAAATTTGATTCTACCATTTGGATTGTTAATACTGGTAATAATTTGTTCATCCACATACAAATCGTCTTTAATCTTGTTTTTAATAAAATCGACTTCTTCTTGTGTTACTGAATTAAACTTCATTTGTTTTTTAATAACACCGTTTTTTGGAGTAGAATATTGAATAATTGGTATGTCCCAAAATATATGTTTCAAATCAACTTCTTGATTCAAATATGCAATTTTAGATTTCGTAGAAATATATATTTCGCTTGCTTTAGGAATATCATCCATAGATAATTCACCATTCTCGGAATTTCCGTTTTCATTATTTCCAGTATTTCCTACATTTCCAGTATTTCCCATATTTTCATCGGCTATTATATCTCCATCAATTTCATCATCGCAAGCATAATCATTTGAAATAAATTTAGCCCATTCATCATCTATGTTTATATTGTTTATATTGTTTATATTATTCATCTTATATATTAGTCTGTTTTTGCCTTTAAATTCTTTAAATTAAAATTATTTCAATTATTTTTTTAATTCACTACTATATAAAATAATGGAGACAAAGAGAATACCAATCCAATGTCATAAAAATTATTTAAAAAGAGATTTAGAGGAAACAAAAGAAGAAGATTACACTTTAGATTTAAACAAAAATATATTTGATCCATCGAAAAGCTCGCCCCCTAATGAATTTATGGAAAAATTAAATAAACGTATAGATGTATATAATCAGTTTAATTCATTATCTTCGTCTCCAGGTATTACATGTAACATGACATTGGTATCTTTTTTTGATAAAAAATAATACAATAATTTTAACAATATGTAATTTAAATAAATCATTTGATTACAATCAGGAAAATGCATTACATTTTCTATTAATTTTAATAATTGCTCACTAACAATTTCCTGTTTATTTCGAATAATATAATTTAAAAAATCTTTAATTATATTTTTTTTGTTTATATTGTATTTTCTACTAATATCTTTAATGTATTCAATAATTTCGTTTCTTTTCATACAAATACCACTATCATCCACACTCATAAATTTATTATATAAAAACTCCCATACTTTCTTATCTATAATGTAACATTTATTATTAATAACATCTTGATTTGATTGCAAGTAATTTATCATGCTTCTAATGTCCGAATTAAAAATTTGTTGTATTTGTTTCAGATGTTCTTCTTGAATATTTAATTTTTCCTTATCTGAAATGTTTTTTAGAAATGTAATTATATTTTTTTCAGGTAGTTGATTAAATCTAAGTCTTAGAAATTCATTTTGTAAACCCTCATCTATCCGGCTGATATAGTTACATATTAAACAAAAACGAACATTATTGTAATAATTTTGCAATAAATATTTTAAAGCTTGTTGTGCGTTTTTTGTCATGTAATCAACTTCATCCAATATAACAAACTTCATCCCCTTATTGAAGAGGGTTTTAGAATTAACAAACTGATTTATTTGATTTCTAATTATATCAATTCCTCTCTCATCTGACGCGTTTAAATGAATCACCAGACCTTTATTTTTTTCATTATTTACTTCTTGATATTTATTAATTAAATTGATAATTGTCGTAGTTTTACCTGTACCAGGCGGTCCATATAATAATAAATTTGGGAAATAGGATGTATCTATGATGTTTTGTAGTATTTTTTTATTAAATGGGTCAAGAACAATATCTTCAAATTCAGAAGGTCTAAATTTTTCTATCCAAGGTATAGACTCATTTTCTTTTGAATAAGTAGTCATTATCAATATAAGTATAATGTTTTATAGTTTTTATATTTTAGTTTTATTATTTTAGTTTTATTTTAGTTTTATTTTAGTTTTATTTTAGTTTTATTTTAGTTTTATTATTTTGAATAAAATAATTGAAATATATTTATTTATAAATAATAATGAATAAACAAATTATGTCTTCATATACTCAAAATTGTGATTCTGGTTATTTAGAGATTTTCATCGGACCAATGTTTTCCGGTAAAACAAGTAAATTAATCGATTTATATAAACAATATTCTTTCTGTAATATTTCCACAGCAGTCATTAATCATTCGTCTGATACAAGATACGATAATACGATGTTATCCACCCACGATAAAATAATGATTCCTTGCATTCAAACTTGTAAATTGAATGATATTCATGGTGAAATACAAGATGCAGATGTAATACTCATAAACGAAGGTCAGTTCTTCGACGATTTATATTCTTTTGTGATCGATATGTTGAAAAAAAATAAAAAGGTCTATGTTTCTGGTTTAGATGGCGATTTTGAACGTAAAAAATTCGGGCAAATATTAGATTTAATACCGTTGTGTGATAAGGTAACTAAAATGACTTCCTTATGTAGTTTATGCAAAAATGGTACACCTGGTTTATTCTCAATGCGTCTTACAAAAGAAAAAGAACAAATGCTAATCGGTTCATCAAATTATATACCAGTATGTAGATTGTGTTATGAAAACTCCAACTCCTCCTCCTCCAAAAATGAATAGTCGGATATTTGTATTGGGGTTTTTGGGTTTTTGGGTTTTTTGGGTTTTTTGGCTTATATTATTTTTTAAAATAACTTAAATCAATATCTATGTAATAATAAAAAATGGATGAAAATGTTGTTGATTGTCCTTCAGAAATGAATACTATAGTGGCCCCAGTAAAAGCAAAAAGAGGAAGACGCTCCAAAAAAGAAATAGAAATGGCAAATGAATTGGCGAATAAATTAAATAACAATCAATCTTCTGCATCTGTCGATTCAAATACCTTAGAACAAAATATAGTAGTTAGTTTAGAAAATAATATAGTGGTGGAATCTACCACAGAAAAACCTCCTCCTAAAAAAAGAGGTAGAAAGCCTAAGGGCGGTAAAATAATTCAACAAACGATAAAACCTGATAATAAAAAACAGGAAAAACCGAATATTATTTTACATTTAAAATGTTCAATTAAAGACTTGGATGAAAATAGTGAATTCAATATAAAAAATAATACGATTGAATCATATAATTTTGAAAATTCAAAAAAGGATTTTTTATATGAGGTTATTTCTCACGATGAACCAGTTCATACGACTACGTTGAATGATGATAACAAATGTTATCAAATTATTCAGCCAAATAAAAAATTCCAAGATAACGAAGAAGAAACGAAAGAAATATGGAAAAAACTGAAAAATTTGGAATATAATTTACACACAAATAATCTTTCTGATAAAAAATCGGCGTGTTTTTGGTGTTCATATGATTTTGATAATCCACCTATTTATATTCCAAAGCATATGATTAAAGAGAGCTATCATGTATATGGATGTTTTTGCACACCGGAATGTGCAGTTGCTCATTTGATGAATGAACATATAGATAGTTCAACCAAGTTTGAAAGATATTATTTATTGAATCATATTTATTCAAAAATATACAATTATACAAAGAATATAAAACCTGCGCCAGATCCGCTTCATATGCTTGACAAATATTATGGTACATTGACGATACAAGAGTATAGATCACTTTTGAAATCTGATAGGCTGTTTTTAATCGTTGATAAACCATTAATACGTATATTGCCGGAATTTCATGAAGATAATGACGAGTTTATCATAAATAATAAAATTATTCCATCAAATAATTACCAAGCGAAAAATAAATTGGCGTCAATTAAAAAAACCCAGACCAAGACAAGTATATTGAGTGAAAAATTTGGTTTGTAATTTTTTCATATACTGATGTTGCAAAATTCCAAGTAAAATAATAATATCATAATCAAAATAATATTATTATTCGTCTTTCAATCGAAGTGTATTTTGTTCGATTTCACTTTTGAGTTTTTCTTCCTGTTTGTTATTATACGATTTCATGGAATCATCCAATTTGTGACGAATTTGTTTGTAAATTTCTTGGTTAATTGAAGTAGTTTTTTGTGTTGGTGCCTTTTTTTCAGTAATACCAAGATAGGATTTAATAACTTTTATGTGATCATTGTTGTATTCCTTTAATTTTAAAGAAGCGATTTCTTGGGTGTAGTCTGTTTGACGCATAACTATTTCTATTTTTTCATTTAATTCATCTTTATCAACAAAAGTGATACCGTCCATTATAATTATAAATATTAAATATTTTTTAAACTATATTAAACGAAATTTATTATATTAAAATATACTCATGAATACAAATACAAATATAGAAAATATTATTAACGATGTCAATAATATTATTAGAAATGGTGTGAATAAATTAATATATGATTTTACTATAAATCATCTAACAAGTGAATTGGAAAAATGTAAAAATGAAATGGAATATTATAAAAATGAATTAGAAAGAATGCAAAAGCAATGTAATAATAGTGAAAATATAAAATTAGAAATTGTTGATATTCCGTTGAAATCGGGTGTTACTAAAAATACCATTGATCAGTTTTTTTCCATAAATAATAGTAAAAATGAAATTGTTTCTGAAAATATTACTTTAAATGTTGCGGATGATGAAGAAGCGAGTTCCGACGAAGATGAATCAAGTGTAGAAGAAGATGTAAATTTGGACGAAGAAGATAATGCAGGCTCCGTTGCAGGCTCAGTTGCAGGCTCTGTCGCAAGCTTAGAAGAAGTCGAAGAAGAGGCGGAAGTCGAAGAAGAGGCGGAAGTCGAAGAAGAGGAGGAAGTCGAAGAAGAGGAGGAAGTCGAAGAAGAGGAGGAAGTCGAAGAGACGGCCGCAAGCTTGGAAGAAGTCGAAGAAGAGGAGGAAGTCGAAGAAGAGGAGGAAGTCGAAGAGACAGTCGCAAGCTTAGAGGAAGAAGGCTCGGTTGCAGGCTCAGAAGAAGAAGAGGAAGTATTTGAAATAGAAATAGATGATGTTACATATTTTACTGAAAATGAAGAAAATGGAAACATATACGCGGTAGATGAAAATGGTGATCCCGGTAATAAAATCGGTTATTTAAAAGAAGGTGAGCCATTTTTTTATTAAAAATTATAAATATATTTTTTTATGCGTGTAATATAAATGTTAAATTTATGTGCTCCAGCAATTATTTATTTATTTTTTAGTGGAACACAAATAATAATTGATATCTATAAAAAATTATATAATACTGCATTTATTAAATTTATTATTATGATAATGGTTACTATTTTATTAAATATATTGTGTCAGAGAAATTTAGGAATAATATCATGGTTAATAGTGTTTATTCCATTTATCTTCCTCACTGTCATTGTAAGTATAGTTTTATATGTTTTTGGTCTGAGTGCTTCAACTGGTACACTAAATAAAAATGATTTATTTAAAGAACCTCCATTACCAGGACCTCCACCGCCAAGTAAAGGTCAAGAAACTATAATAGTAAATCCTCATCCAAGACACGGGTTAAGTAGATATATTCGCATAGAAGGAATGCCACCACCAACATCCGACTCACATTTAAAGCCTGCGCCTTTCGTACCTCCACCCATTTGTCCATCACCACCTCCACCAAAAAAATGCGATGACCCCAAAAAGGATGAACAAAAAAAAAATCAAAAACCAAATTATTGTCTTCCAAAACCTCCACCAGGAGGCACAACATCGCCGGCTTATGAAAGTTTTATTTCGAAAATGAGTTTTTGAGTTATTTAAATGAAAATTGTTAGTAAAACCAATATAAAAACATGTATATTTAATAATATAACATGTTTTTAGAAATTGTTACTGGAATTTTTTTATTTCATTCAATAATGATGGAATTTTTTGAGGAACGATATATAAATTTACAATATAAATTTTCGTATTTATTAATGTATATATTTAGTTTTATTGAAATAAAAATAAAAAATATTTTCAATCAAATAGGTAAAAATGAATATGTGATAAAATTAATGGATAGTATGGAAAATAGTAATGATAAAAATACTCCAACCGAAAATGATGTTGAAATTATTTCAGATAATAAAGTGATTAAAACTTGTGGAAAGAAAAATGCATATTTATTTTTTGTAAATGATTGTAATTTTATGATATATTCAGAAAAAGTGCAACAAACAAGCAGAACAAATAAAGTGATTATTCATAATAAAAACAAATTAAAAAATGACACATTTAAATGTGTTCCATGTAAATACATGTTTATTTCGGTTGAATTGTATATCCAAAATGATTTGAAAGAAGTGAATTATAATTTGAAATTATTTTCAAATGGAGATAATTATTATATGGCGAATAATAAAATAGATAGATATGTAATTTGTTTTTTATTAGAGAAACAATATGGTATTTATTTCAATCCAGAAAAATGCAAGTATAGAATAAGTATAATTGATCAAAGTGCAAATATGGTGGAATTATGTCACAAAGATGTTTTGATTTTATATGAAGATAATTATGAAATAATAGAGGTCATTGGTGATCATTTAGAAAATATAGTTGACGTTGAAAGTGTTGATAGTAATGAAAATGATGAAACTAAGAATAATTATGAAATAATAAATGAACCGATTGAATAATAGAATAATGTAATAATGTAAAATAATTATTTTTTAAACAATATAAAAAAAAATAATTATAATAGATTATATGGTGACTCCCCAGACAATGGAAACAGAAACACCAGCAGAAACGACTGCACATCATCTTTTATCAGATAAATGGACTTTATGGGCACATTTACCACATGATACCGATTGGAGTATTAATAGTTATAAGGTAATTTATAACATAGAAACAGTAGAAGGAGCAATTGCTATTATTGAGACTTTGCCAGAAGTTTTAGTAAAAAACTGTATGTTATTTATAATGCGACAAGGAATAACACCTATATGGGAGGACCCAAGAAATAGAAATGGTGGTTGTTTTTCTTATAAAATATCAAATAAAAATGTATATGATGTTTGGCGTAAATTGACTTATGTGTTGGTTGGTGAAACGATTAGTAATCAAAGTTCGTTTGTTTCCAATGTAACGGGGATAACTATATCACCAAAAAAGAATTTTTGTATAATAAAAATATGGATGTCTAATTGTTCCAACCAAAATCCGGCAATAATAACAAATGAAATTCGTGATTTACAAAGTCAGGGTTGTTTGTTTAAGAAACATGTTCCTGAATATTAGTATTCTTATAAAAATTTATTTTTTAATAATATATTTAAAAAATAAGTTAAAAATAAACAAAACTATTATAAATAAAAAGAAATGGTGGAATTAGTCATAACCGAAAAAGAAAATTCTACAAATAAAACGATTTGTTTGAATATGATTGTTAAAAATGAATCTCGTATTATAAAAGAAACATTGACTAAATTATGTGGAAAAATAAAATTCGATTATTGGGTTATTTGTGATACTGGATCAACAGATAATACGATTGAGGTAATTACAGACTTTTTCATGGAAAGAAAAATACCAGGTGAAATGTATCAACATGAGTGGAAGGATTTCGGTTATAATAGAACGCAAGCCCTCGTTTGTGCGTATAATAAAACTGATTATGTTCTTATTTTTGATGC